>ERZ838225.733-NODE-733-length-39649-cov-7.037076_pt1 | contig 39649 bp, 31 predicted proteins | sample MGYA00519684_ERZ838225 | MGnify/ENA primary metagenome ERZ838225 (study PRJEB31850, sample SAMEA3708829) | human gut metagenome | biome: human gut; feature: human-associated habitat; material: faeces | place: China | collected 2014 ... | reverse complement strand
ACAGGACATTGAGATTTATTATTCTTTTGTTGGCAAGGTGGACTTGCCCGAATAAACGCCCGACCTATCCGACACAAGAGCTAAGTGCCGGATAGGGACGGCAAAATTTTTTACACTTCTATTACTTCTTTATCACACATCAGCAAAGGAAAAGGAGTTATCATGATCCATCCGGATACGGCTGAAATAGTTTAATAATACATTAAGAGGGGAATGTACAGTTTGGAAATATGTACAGTCCCCTAATAAAAAATAAAACGAAACTTTGAAAGAAATCGGGCATACTAGAGAACATCCATGGCATCTTTCATAGATTTTACATAGGATCTGATGTATTCAGGGGCACTGGTCCCATACTGTTCCAGGAATTTGACAATGGCAGAGCCCACAATCACTCCGTCTGCCAGTTCTGCCATTTTTCTGGCTTGTTTCGGTGTGGAAATACCAAAACCGATGGCGCAGGGAATAGAAGTATTCTGGCGGACAATATCTACAATTGCTTTCAGATTCGTCTGGATTTCATTCCGGACACCGGTTACTCCAAGGCTGGAGACAATGTAAAGAAATCCTTCCGCCTCCTTTGCAATTTTGGCAATCCGGTCTTTTGAGGTAGGAGCAATCAGGGAAATCAGGTCTATTCCGTATTTCCGGCATACAGGAAGAAATTCTTCTTTTTCCTCAAAGGGCAGGTCAGGGAGGATCAGTCCGTCTATGGAAAGGCGGCTGCAGGCAGAAAGAAAGGCTTCTGCCCCATAGGAAAATACCACATTGGAGTAGGTCATGAAAATCATGGGAACGGTAATGTCCTGACGCAGATTTTCCACAAACGCAAAAATTTTATCCGTAGTAATCCCACCTTGTAACGCCCGTAAATTAGCGCCCTGGATGACTGGCCCTTCGGCAGTGGGATCAGAAAAAGGAATCCCTAACTCAATCAGATCAGATCCTCCTGAGACAGCAGCTCGAATGGCTGCTTCTGTGGTTTCCAGATCCGGATCGCCGCAGGTAATAAATGCAATAAATGCTTTGTTGTTTTCAAATGCCTGTGTGATCTTACTCATAGATATCCTCCCCTCGATAGCGTGCAATAGCAGCGCAGTCCTTGTCTCCACGTCCGGAGATGGTGACAACGATAATCTGCTCTTTGTTCATAGTTGGGGCCAACTTCATGGCATAAGCTACAGCATGGGCTGACTCGATGGCAGGGATGATTCCCTCAGTTTTAGCCAGATACTCAAAAGCACAGACCGCTTCCTCATCCGTTACAGGAACATAGTTTGCCCGCTTTATGTCGTGAAGATAGGCATGTTCCGGCCCGATCCCAGGATAGTCCAGCCCTGCGGAAATGGAGTAAACAGGGGCAATCTGTCCATATTTGTCCTGGCAGAAATAGGATTTCATTCCGTGGAAAATACCAAGTCTTCCAGTAGAAATAGTGGCTGCAGTCTCAAAGGTATCTATGCCTCTTCCTGCTGCCTCACATCCGATTAACTGCACTTCCTTATCTTCGATAAAATGATAGAAGCTTCCGATGGCATTGGAGCCTCCTCCTACACAGGCGATGACAGCATCAGGAAGACGGCCTTCTTTTTCCAGAATTTGAGCCTTGATTTCCTTAGAGATTACCGCCTGAAAATCCCTTACAATAGTAGGAAAGGGGTGGGGGCCCATGACGGAACCAAGACAGTAGTGGGTGTCTGAGATACGGGAGGTCCATTCCCGCATGGCTTCGGATACAGCATCCTTCAGGGTAGCAGTTCCTGTGGTAACAGGAATGACCTCGGCCCCTAAAAGCCGCATCCGGTATACGTTTAATGCCTGACGGATGGTATCCTCCTTTCCCATAAAGACGACACATTCCATTCCCATAAGTGCAGCGGCGGTAGCAGTGGCAACTCCATGCTGACCGGCGCCGGTTTCGGCAATGAGCCGTGTTTTCCCCATTTTTTTTGCCAGGAGGGCCTGGCCCAATACATTGTTGATCTTGTGGGCTCCAGTATGGTTTAAGTCTTCCCTCTTGAGATAAATTTTGGCTCCTCCCAGATCCTTTGTCATTTTTTCAACATAATAGAGGCGGGAGGGACGTCCGGCATATTCATTAAAAAGTGTGGAGAGTTCTCTGTTAAAATCAGGATCCTGTTTATAGTGGTTATATGCTTCTTCCAGTTCGATTACTGCATTCATCAGGGTTTCTGGTATGTACTGCCCTCCGTGAATGCCAAAGCGTCCTTTTGGATTTGTCATTGCATCTCTTCCTTTCTTACGGCGGCTGTAAAAGCTGCCATTTTATGTTTATCTTTTTTTCTGTTTATTTCGATTCCGGAGCTTACGTCTACGCCATAGGGGGAAATGGACTGGATGGCTTCGGACACATTTTCCGGATTTAATCCGCCTGCCAGAAAAAAGGGGCGCTTGATGCTGCGGCGGATCAAAGACCAGTCAAATACAGTTCCCGTACCGGCTCCGGAGTCTAAAAGAATCAGGTCGGCGCTGCTGGCCTTGGCTCTGTTTATATCATCAGCGGTGTGTATGGTAAACGCCTGGATGATGGGAACAGAGGTCAGGGAGCGGAGAGCTTTTATGGTCTGTTCCGTTTCCTGTCCGTGAAGCTGAATCATATGAATGATGTTTTGATTCGCCAGCTCCGCCATTATTTCCGGTTTCTCATTTAGAAATACACCTACGGCCTGAATCTTGGGATTCAGCCTGACTTTCAGCTTTTCTGCCATTTCCGGTGTTACATACCGTCTGCTTTGGGGAACAAATACGAAGCCGATGTAATCTGGTAACAGAGTATTGGCTATTTCAATATCCTGAAAACAGGAAAGCCCACAGAACTTTATTTTTGTCATAGGCAGTTTCTCCATGTCTGCAGCAGGGCTTTTTTGTCAGGAGAACGCATCAGGGCTTCTCCAACCAGAACAGCGTCAGCTCCGATTTCAGAGAGAGCCAGGATATCCTCTGCGGAGCTGATTCCACTTTCTGCCACAAAGATCCGGTCCGATGGGATCAGTGTCCGAAGGCTGCGGCAGTTGTCCAGATCCACAGAAAAATCCTTCAGATTGCGGTTATTGATACCGATGATCCTTGCCCCTGCGTCTATGGCTGTCTGTACCTCATCTTCACTGTGGGTCTCTGTCAGTGCGGATAACCCCAGTTCGTCACAGATCCGGAGATATTCCTGCAGCTGGCTTTGGCTTAAAATAGAACAGATCAGAAGCACTGCAGCTGCCCCAAGAGTCTTAGATTCATAGATCATGTACTCGTCTACTACAAAGTCCTTGCGCAGGCAGGGAAGTGAAACTGCGGAGGAAATTTCTGCCAGATAGGAGTTTTGTCCCAGAAACCACTTCGGCTCCGTCAGAACGGAAATACAGTCGGCTCCGGCTTCCTGGTATTCTCTGGCAATGTCCAGGTAAGGAAAGTCCGGAGAAATCAATCCTTTGGAAGGAGAGGCTTTCTTGCACTCGCAGATAAAGGACATTCCTGGCTTTCCAAGGGCCTGTTCAAAGGAGAAGTTCCCCTTTGGAAGAGAAAGAGCCTCTTCCCTGATTTCAGACAGGGGCAGTTTTTCTTTTGCCAGCAGGGTACGCTCCCTGGCATGGCCGGCAAGCTGGTCAAGAATGGTCATCACATCACCTCCGGAATATTGCTGAGTGTAATCAGTTTTTGAAGAGTCTCTGCTGCCTTACCAGAATCAATGAGTGACGCAGCAAGCTCTGTGCCTTCTTTCAGGCTTTGGGCTTTTTCTCCGATATAGAGAGCCGCCCCTGCATTTAGAAGAACAGCATCCCGCTTAGGTCCTTTTTCTCCGTTAAGGATCGCCAGAGTAATACGGGCGTTTTCTTCTGGAGTTCCCCCTCTTAAGTCTTCCTTTTTGCAGCGGGCAAATCCAAATTCTTCAGGAGTAATGGTATAGGATTTAAACCAGCCGTTTTTAATTTCACAGATTCTGGTTGGAGCGCTGAGGGAGATTTCGTCCAGTTTATCCATGCCATATACCACCATGCCACGCTTCACGCCCAGATGGATCAGGACCTGGGCCAGAGGCTCTGCCAGATAATCATCGTATACGCCCAGCAGCTGCATGGAAGGAGAACCAGGGTTTGTGAGAGGCCCCAAGATGTTGAATACAGTTCGAAATCCCAGTTCCTTTCGGATTGCTCCTACATATTTCATGGAAGAATGGTATTTCTGTGCAAAGAAGAAGCACATGCCGGCATCTTTTAGAAGTTCTCTGCAGCGGTCAGGGCTCTGATAAATATTTACCCCAAGGGCTTCCAGACAGTCTGCAGTGCCACAATGTGAGGAGGCAGCACGGTTGCCATGTTTTGCTACCTTCATACCGCCGGAAGCGGCAACTAGGGCGGCAGTGGTGGAAATATTGAAACTCTGGGCATTGTCTCCGCCGGTACCCACAATCTCAAACAGATCCATATTCGTTTTTACCTGCTCGGCATGCTCCCTCATAGCGGCAGCGCAGCCGGTAATCTCATCGGTAGTTTCGGCTCTGGCGCTTTTTGTGGAAAGGGCGGCTAAAAAAGCGGCGTTTTGTGTGGCAGTGGTTTTTCCGTCCATGATCTCATTCATTACTTCATATGCTTCTTCATAGGACAGATCCTGTTTGCTGACGATTTTTACAATGGCTTCTTTAATCATGGCTGTATCTCCTTTATAAAGTTTTTGATCATAGTCGTTCCGTCAGGCGTGATAATAGACTCAGGGTGAAACTGCAGGCCGTAAAGGGGAAAGGACTTGTGCTGCACGCCCATGATTTCTCCATCTGCGGTACGGGCGATAATCCGCAGGCAGTCAGGCATGGTGTCCGGAGCGGCTGCCAGAGAATGGTATCTGGCAACAGGAGCCCTTTGGGGACACCCTTGAAACAGGGGACAAGCGGTTTCAAAGAGCACCTCCGATTGCTTTCCATGCATCAGTTCCCTGGCATAAGTAATGGAAGCGCCAAAGGCGGCACAGATGGCCTGATGGCCCAGGCAGATACCCAGGATGGGAATTTTGTTTCCCAGTCTTTGGATTAGCTGAATCATAATCCCTCCTTCTTCTGGTCTTCCAGGTCCGGGAGAAAGGATAATTCGGTCAGGATGGAGGGCCTCGATCTCATCTACTGTTTTTTCATCGTTTCGGATGACCAGGATATCCGGATCAAGCGTACCGACGATCTGGTACAGGTTGTAAGAAAAGCTGTCGTAATTGTCGATCAAAAGTGTCATAGCAGATCCTCCTGTGCAAGTTCAAGGGCTTTCAGAGAAGAACGAGCTTTATTGAGGCATTCCTCATACTCCTTTTCAGGAACAGAGTCGGCAACAATTCCGGCTCCGCTTCTTACGTACACCCGTCCATTTTTCTTGTAGGCAATGCGGATGGCGATGCAGGTATCCATATTTCCGGCAAAATCGATATAGCCGATGGCTCCTCCATATATCCCCCTCTTATTTTGTTCCAGCTGGTTAATTATCTGGCAGGCCCTGATCTTCGGTGCGCCGGAGAGGGTTCCGGCAGGAAGCACCGCTTCAATGGCATCCAGGGCATCATATCTGGGATCGATTTCTCCACTGACTGTAGAGCCAATATGCATCACATGGGAAAACCGCTGGATGGAGTGAAACTGTTCCACCTGAACCGTTCCGAACCGGCTGATTTTTCCAAGGTCATTTCTTCCCAGATCTACCAGCATATTGTGTTCGGCCAGTTCTTTTTCATCAGTCAGAAGCTGTTCTTCCAGCTTTTTGTCCTCCGTTTCACTGGTCCCCCTTGGACGGGTTCCAGCCAGAGGAAAGGTACGGAGAACCCCGTTTTCCAGCTTTACCAGTGTTTCTGGGGAAGCCCCTGCGACCTCCAGATCCGTACCGGAGAAATAGAACATATAGGGAGATGGGTTTAGGGTGCGGAGAATCCGGTAAGTCTGGAACAAACTGCCTTCAAAGGGAGCGCAAAAGCAGTTGGAAAGTACAATCTGAAAAATATCGCCTTCCCTGATTCGCAGCTTTGCTTCCTCAACCATATTGCAGAAGGTATCCTTGTCAAACATGGATGTAACATTTCCAAGAAGTTTTCCAGTAAGATTCTGTTCCTTTTCCCCATTTTTCAAAAGCTCTGCCAGATGTTTCAGTTCCAGAACAGCCTTGTTGTAGCTGGTCTCAGGCTCAGCCAGGGACATGTTGACCATGAGGATGATTTTCTGCCGGACATGGTCAAAGGCAATTACTTTATCAAAGAGCATCAGATCCAGATCCTTGAAGGTATCGCCCGCTCTGTTGTCGCAGCGGACAGAAGGCTCGCTGTATCCAAAATAGTCATAGGAAAAATATCCTACCAGTCCTCCTGTAAAAGGAGGCAGATAATCGAAACTGGGACTTTTATATTCTTCCAATATCTGACGGATAACAGAAGAGGGGGAGTCCGTGTGTACTGTAAGGTTTCCAGCTTTTAAAAACCCGTTGGTACAGGTGATTTCCAGTTTGGGATCAAAACCCAGAAAGGAATAGCGTCCCCAGGTTTCGTTGGCTGCAGCCGATTCCAACAGATAGCAGTGTGAGGAAACATGTTTTAAAATTTTTAAGGCTTCAATGGGAGTGATAAAGTCGGACAGAAGCTCACAGCTTACGGGGAGTACATTATAAGTCCCTGTGGCTGCCAGATCCTGTATGAAACTGAGAGATGGTAATATTTTCATAGGCTGCCTCCTTCTAAAAAGATTTTGGTGAATTTCTGCCAGAAGGGGAAGCTTTTTGTGAATAAAAAACGCCCTTGACAGAAAACGAGAGCTTCTGTCAAGGACGAATCGTGTACAAAAATAAAATAGCACAAAAAATCCGCGGTGCCACCTTGAATTCATGGCTTTGCCATGCGCTTAGCAGGATACCAACATATCCCCGGCAACTGACGTATGCCTTCACGTTGCAGAATACTGGGTTTCGGTAAAATACCGGAACTTTTGACTGCACCCTCAGCGGTCCATTTGACAACTTGTTTCTCACCTGACTCTCACCAGCGCAGGCTCTCTGTAAAGGCATCATTGCCGTTATCTCCGCTTCAACGGTTTGGTGTATGAAATTGGTTTGGATTTTAACACTAAATTTTTCAGTTGTCAATAGAAAATTTTGCAGAGTGTAAAAATTGTGCAGAGGGAAAGGGTATAATTTTCCTAGATTGTTTTAATTCCTTATCCATTGCCGAATACATTCTCTAGGAACAGAATGTTCCTCTCTTAAGTATCGATATGCGGCTTTGCCTTCTAAATGTTATTGAAATGGAATCAAATTGACATATTGGAAATAAAGTTGCTATACTAAAAAATTAATAATGGAAGTGAAGGTATTGTGAAACAGAATGGATTCTGGGAATGATAAAATAGTTATTCATTCATGGAAGAAGCACTTCCGGTAAAAAAGGACAGTTTGTATTTTCCGGAATAGTTCTGAAGGAAGGATAGATGGAGGTTCGGGTCAGGATGGTGTCAGATTCTGATCAATTTGAGAAATTTTGGCTATGAATGAAGATTAATAGTATATCGTTGTACAAAAATGCCGCTCAGATGATAGGAACTCCGCTTTTATTCTATTTTTACACCTCCCAAGAAAGTAAAAGAATGACACTAAAGAGGAAAGGATGATGAAATGGATATTAAACAATTAGAGTTTTTTGTGATCGCCTGTGAACGGGGAAGCCTGTCCCAGGCTGCAGCCTGTATGTACACCTCCCAGCCCAATGTCAGCAAAACGATCCGTTCTCTGGAGCATGAGTTGGGAAGACCGTTGCTTGAACGCAGCGGAAAAGGCGTTTCTCCAACGGTTTATGGAGAAACCGTTCTGGAGTATGCAAAGATGATACTGAAAGCTACGGCGACTATTTCGTCTCTGGCGGTTCCAGATATGAAAAACAGTATCCGGATTTCCACTTATCCCAGCAATATGATTGCAAGGCTTCTGACAGATTTTTATAAAGAATGGGGGCATATGTATTCTATAGAGCACCATGAAGGAACGGCAGAGGACATTACAGAACAGGTACATCAGGGAATTTCTGAGATAGGGATCGTTTATGTGGCACAGCATCAGGTTCAGACCTTCCAGCACATTCTGTCCCATAAAAACCTGGAATTCATACCGTTAAAAACGAAGAAAATCTGTCTGTATGTGGGTCCCTGTCATCCTCTGTACCATGGGCAAAGCGTAGACTTTTCTGAACTTCAGGAGCTGAAGTTTGTCCGCGGAGTAAGAGATTTTTTCTCTATGGAGCACCATCTGGAAACAGTCAGCATGGGCGTGATCGACACGAAAGACCTGAACCATGCGGCCTACACCAACAGTGACCATCTAACCATCAATCTTCTTTTATATACGGATGTATGCAGTCTGGGACTTGATTTTATGTACGAGCCTTATTCCCAGTATGATTTAAAAGCCCTTCCTATCAATGGCTGTGAACCATTTTTACAGGTCGGTTATGTAAAAGATCCAGCCCGCATTCTTTCCAGACAGGCAGAATGGATTCTGGAAAAATTTCATCAAATGCTATAACAATTTGTTATGGAGTTGTAGAACAAATTGCCATCTAGTAAGTTGCAACTAACTTTGATACAATCATGCAGGTCAGATAAAGTTATAAAATTACTGGAGGTAAGTACTATGAAAAAAAGATTTCCGGCACTGGTTTTGGGAGGAATCTTAGCGCTTGGTCTTTTAAGCGGATGCGGCCAGAAAGAAGCTGCATCATCGGTATCAACAGCAGCATCGGAATCGGCCGCTGCAGCCAATAGTTCCGCTCAGGAATTGGTTTTTGTAAATTATCGGGATATCCGGGATTTGAATCCACATCTGTATGCAGGCGAAATGTATGCACAGAGCATTTTGTACGATACTCTGGTGAGCATTACAGAAGACGGATATGAGGGATGTCTGGCAGAAAGCTGGATCATCAGCGAGGATGGAAAAATATATACATTTAAAATTCGCGATGGAGTTACTTTTTCGGATGGAACCGTCTGCGATGCCAATGCAATCTTAGCGAATTTTAATGCAATTATTGAGAATAAGGAGCGTCATACATGGCTGGAGATGATGAATCTGCTGGTTGGAGTATCGGCTCCGGATGATCATACATTTGTAATAGAATTAAGTGAAGCCTATTATCCAATGCTTACGGAATTAGGCTGTATCCGGCCTTTTGCTATGATTTCTCCGAATTGCATGATTGACGGAAGTACAAAAGACGGAGTGAGCGGATATATTGGGACAGGTCCTTATGTGCTTACTGATTTCGAGACAGATCAATATGCCATATTTGAGCGCAATGAAAATTACTGGGGAGAAAAGCCTGAAATCGAAAGGATTACCGTAAAAGTAATTCCTGATAACCAGACCCGTATTATGGCGCTGGAGTCTGGAGAGATCGATCTGATTTTTGGAAAAAATATGCTGGATGCAGATGCCATCAGTCAATATGTGGACAGTGATAAATTTGAAGTTGCCCTTTCCGATCCTACCTCTACAAGACATATTGTATTAAACACTACGAATGACATTCTCAGTGATATGGCTGTCCGTCAGGCTCTACAGCATGCGACCAACAGAACAGCGATTTCGGAAGGTATTTTTTATGGCCTGGAGCAGCCTGCAGATACACTTTACGCAGCTACGGTTCCTTACTGCGATGTAGAACTGACACCATATGAATACAGTGCAGAAACAGCCTCCAATATGCTGGATGAAGCGGGATGGATTATGGGAGGCAGCGGTATCAGGGAGAAAGACGGAGAAAAACTGGAACTGGATTTATTGTATAACAGTGACAGCGTAACGGAAAAAACCATTTCTGAATATCTGCAGAGCGAATACCGGAAGCTTGGAATTTCTCTCAACATACATGGAGAAGAGGAGCAGTCCTACAGGGACAATATGAAAGCGGGTAATTTTGATATGGTATTTAATATCTGCTGGGGTATGCCTTACGATCCACAGTCTTCTCTGGCGGCAATGAGAGCGCCGGTTTACGGAGATTTTGCGGCACAGCAGGGACTGGCAGATAAGAAAGAAATTGATCAGGCAATTACGGACATTCTGACTACCACAGATGAAGAGGAACGTCAGGAACTGTATCGGTTTGTTCTTACCCGTCTCCATGAGGATGCCGTATATATTCCCCTGACTTTTGAATGCAACAAGGCGCTTTATACAAAAGATTTGCAGGGCGTTCATTTTGGAACAGACCAGTATGATGTGCCGTTTTCTGATATGTATTTTGAATAATCGGGAAAAGCCGTTTCTTCCGGGAAGCGGCTTTTTGAAAGATAAGATCTGAAAATCTATAAGAAAGAAGGGAAAAGCTGTGAAACGATATGTCATTCGCCGTCTGATGATGGCTGTTCCATTACTGCTTGCGATTTCCTTTATCTGCTTTTTGTTCATCAATCTGATTCCGTCCAATCCTGCAGAGGTAGCGTTAAGAGTACAGCAAATGCCTGTGATAACAGAAGAGGCTATTGCCAGGATGGAGGAAATGCTTGGTCTGAATAAGCCGTTTTTGATCCGGTATTTTGACTGGCTTGCAGGATGCCTGCAGGGGGATTTTGGAATCAGCTATGTGAATCCCAAAAGAACCGTAGCGGGAGAAATTTTAAGATGCCTTCCAGCCACCCTGCAGCTTGCGGGGGCGTCCTTTGTGATTGTACTGTTTTTGAGTATTCCAATCGGATTTTTGTGTGCAGTATACAAGGACGGCTGGTTTGATAAGCTGATGCGAAGCATTGTCTTTGTTACCACTGCCATGCCGCCTTACTGGGTTGGACTGCTGCTGATGTGGGCAATCGGCGTAAAATTTGGATGGCTGCCTACTAATGGAAACGGAACATGGAAGCATTTGATCCTGCCTGCATTTACAGTGGCATTAAGCTACATATCGACCTATATCCGGCTGATACGCAATAATATGCTGGAAAACATGAAACAGGATTATGTCCTTTATGCCAATGTCAGAGGGTTATCTCCAAAATCAATCTGGGTAAGGCATGTTCTTAAAAATTCCATGCATACCTGCATTGTTGCAATGGGAATGAGTATCCCTCAGCTGATATCAGGTACCATTGTTGTAGAAAATGTATTTTCATGGCCGGGACTTGGAACCCTGTGTATCAGCTCTATTTTTAACAGGGATTATCCGGTTATTCAGACCTATGTTTTGCTGATCGGTGTTCTTTTTGTAGTGTTTAACCTGATATTTGACATTTTGCAGACAGTGTCTGACCCACGGCTGAGAAAGGAGGATTAGAAAACATGGCAAAGCGTTTTTTTCAGAACAGAACGGCAGTTTTTACAACGCTTGCAGTTTTGATCATTGCTCTTATTGGGATTTTTGCTCCTGTTATTGCCCCGAATGATCCCTATGAAACCAATATCATCAATAAGTTTGCTTCCTACAGCGTCCAGTACCCCCTTGGAACGGATCAGCTGGGCAGATGTGTGCTTTCCCGCATGATCTATGGAATCCGCCCGACTTTGGGGCTGGCAGCTCTTACCATGGCAGGAACCATTGGGATTGGAGCAGTCCTGGGCATTATAGCCGGATATTTCAGAGGGATTGCAGAGGAGATTATTATGCGGATCGTAGATGTGATGCTTTCCTTTCCCAGCCAGATCATGGTATTTGCGGTGGTGGCCCTGCTGGGAGTCAGTGTCCAGAATGTGATCATTGCCAATGTGTTTATCAAATGGGCCTGGTATGCCCGGATGATCCGTACAGGAGTCATGCAGTATAGGGATAAAAACTTTGTACAGTTTTCCAGATGCGTAGGCATGCCGGAGCGGTTTATCCTGTTCCGTCATCTGCTGCCGTCCATCACTTCTGATCTGGCAGTTCTGGCTTCTCTGGACATTGGATGGGCGATTATTAACATCTCTACCTTATCGTTTTTAGGTCTGGGAGTTCAGGCGCCTATACCCGAATGGGGAGCTATGTTAAATGAGGCTAAGGAGGTTCTGACCAGCAATCCAACCCAGATGCTTGCGCCGGGAATTGCCATCGTTGCCCTTGTCTGCTGCTTTAATCTGCTGGGGGATGCAATGCGGGACGTTCTTGATCCAAAGGAGGCGGTAAAATGACACCGGTATTTGAACTGAATCATCTTCAGGTATCCTTGCGGGGCAAAAAACAGAATATGGATTTAGTGAAAGGAGTCTCTTTTTCGGTAAAGCAGGGAGAGTGCCTGGGAATTTTGGGGGAATCCGGAAGCGGAAAATCCATGTCAATTAAGGCAGCCATGGGGCTTCTTGATAAGAATTTTGTTGTTTCCGGAAGCGCAAAATTTCAGGGAGAGGAGCTGATTGGAAAAAATGCGGAGGAGCTGCGCTGGCTGAGAGGCGGGCAGATTGGAATCGTACTGCAAAATCCTATGACCTGTTTCGATCCTCTGTACCGTATCGGAAGCCAGATTGCAGAAACATTTGCAGCGCATCAAAAATGGGATGCCAGGGAAATAAAAGAGAGATCCATTGAAATGTTAAATAAAATGCAGATCCGAAATCCGGAGGAGGTGCTGGAAAAGTATCCGCACCAGCTTTCCGGCGGGATGCTGCAGCGCATTATGATTGGAATTGCCATGTCCATGGAGCCGTCTCTGCTGATTGCAGATGAGCCGACCACTGCAATCGATGCCATTACACAGTTTGATATTTTAAATGAATTTGCAGCCATTAAACAAAAGCATAAGACCGCGATGATCTTTATTTCTCACGACCTTAATGCTGTTTCGCGGATAGCAGATAAAATTGTGGTGCTGAACCAGGGAACGGTGGTGGATCAGGGGGATTTCCATCACATTATCCACCATGCGGCAGATCCATATACAAGGCTGCTGATTGAAAAACGGACAGATGTTATGAGAAAATACAGGCGGGTGCTGGAAGGAGGAGAGTGCAGTCATGCTCAAGCTGGATAAGATATGCGTCAGCTTCCGCAGGGAATGCCAGGACAAGCTGTTTGGACATACCAAACAGCAGGTTTTATTTGATGTATCAGCGGAGGTAAAAAAAGGAACCTGCCTGGGGATTCTGGGCGAATCCGGAAGTGGAAAATCTACTATGGGCAGGGTGTTATGCGGACTTTTAAAACCGGATTCGGGAACCGTATTTCTCGATGGAGCTTCCGTATACGGTTCAAAACTGGGACGCAAAAACCTGCAGGATCGGTTAAGTATTGTTTTCCAGGACTATACAACCTCAGCCAATCCCCGTTTCAGAGTGGCGGATATTCTGAAGGAAGGCCTCTTTGTCCGTCAAAGACGGGAGAGAAAAAAACTGAATCAGGAAGATGAGATCCGCCGGCTGCTTGAGCTGGTAGGCCTGCCATATGAATTTGCCGATCGGTTTCCACATGAACTGTCAGGAGGACAGCTTCAGAGGGTCTGCATTGCCAGAGCGGTTGCATGTAATCCGGAGCTGATCTTATTTGATGAGGCGATTTCCTCACTGGATGCCCATACCCAAGTTCAGGTTATGGATCTTTTACTGGATCTAAAGGAAAAGCTTGGGCTGACTTATATTTTCATTACCCATGACCTTACATCTATAACCTATCTTTGTGACGATGTGCTGTTTTTGTACCAGGGAAGGGTGACAGAGTATCTTCCGGTAAAGAATCTAAGTGAAACAAAGGATACCTATGCCAGAAAGCTTTTGGAATCTATTATTGTTTTTGATACAGAGGAGGCATCATGATCGTTTGCGGATACGAGATACAGGCGGGGGAAAAGAAAAATATAAAAATTCCAGTATTACAGGCGGAGGCAATGGAAGGAATTTGTATCTGCGGAAAAAATCAGGGAAAAACTCTGGTCATAACGGCAGGAGTTCATGGCTGTGAGTATGTGGGGATAGAAGCAGCGAAGCGAATGGCTGAGCTTCTTGACCCCATGGAACTGGCAGGAAATGTGATACTGATTCCTCTCGTAAACAGAGGCGGATTTTTTGACGGCAGAAAGCAGGTTGTTCCGGAGGATGGGAAAAATTTAAACAGGGTTTTCCCAGGAAAACCGGATGGAACGATTTCTGAACGGATTGCTTATGCCATGGAAGAATATATCTATCCCTGTGCAGATTTTCTGATTGATCTTCACAGCGGAGACAGCAATGAAGATTTGATTCCTCTTGTTTTTTATCCTTCGAGAGGCAAAAAAGAGGTTAACGAAAAAGCACTGCAAGCGGCAAAAAAATTATCGGTATCTTACAGAGTGCGTTCTCAGGCGAAAAATGGATTATACAGCTGGGCCGTACAGAAAGGGGTTCCGTCTCTTTTGATTGAGCGGGGAAGAGGGGGGCTGTGGTCGGAGAATGAGGTTGAGGCCTGCATGAGTGATATATATCGCATTATGGCAGTTCTTGGAATTAAAGAAGCTTCTTTTGAAAAAACTCCTCAGATAGATATTAAAGAAGCAATTTATGAGGAGGCAGCTGCTTCGGGTTTCTGGTATCCATACACAAAAGCAGGAAAAATGATCTACAGAAAGGAGAAATTAGGCGTTTTTGAAACTTATCCAGAGGGGAAGAGAATCGACATTATAGCTGAATTTGATGGTGTTGTTTTGTACCAGACCACTTCTTTGGGTGCAAAGCTTGGAGATACATTAATTGCATATGGAAAAATATAAAGACCTGCGAGATTGCGAAAAGCAGTTTCTTAAAAAATTGTAAAGATACTTGAACCAGAAACCATTTTTTTTTATAATGTGTAAAAAAATGGAGGTACGGCATATGATAGAAAAAGTAATTCAATTCAATCAGCAATTTGTCGAGAATAAAGGGTATGAGCCTTATATAACCAGCAAGTATCCAGATAAAAAGCTGGCAATCCTGACTTGTATGGATACCAGACTGACAGAGCTGCTGCCAGCTGCTTTGGGAATTAAAAACGGAGATGCAAAGATTATCAAAAATGCAGGCGGTGTTGTCAATCATATGTATGGCAGTGTTATGCGGAGTCTTCTGATTGCTATTTTAGAATTGGGAGTAGAAGAGGTCATGGTGATTGGGCATACTGATTGCGGCGTTCAGGGAATGAACGGAAGCAAAATGTTGGATGAACTGAAAAGGCGCGGAATTTATCAGGAGCATCTGGATATTATCAGGCACAGTGGAATTGATCTGGAAAACTGGCTGGGCGGTTTTGAATCAGTAGAGCAATCGGTAGAAGATACGGTATATGCTTTAAAAAATCATCCATTGATGCCGAAGGATATCGTAATCAGAGGCTTTATCATGGATTCGGTAACGGGAAAATTGGAGCAGCTATCTTAATAAATATTAAGGTAACTGCTCTGTTTCTTTATAGATGATTTTTCCTTTCTGGGAAATTGGCAGCTGCTCAGGACATGGCTTCTGTCATTGACTTTACGTAGGCTCCAATGTACATGGTAGCATTGGAACCGTATTGTTCCAGGAATTTAACAATAGCAGAGCCCACGATCACTCCGTCTGCCAGTCCGGCCATTTCCCTGGTCTGTTCCGGTGTGGAGATGCCAAAACCGATGGCACAGGGAATGGAGGTATGTTGACGGACAATATCTATAATCGCTTTCAGGTCCGTCTGAATTTTATTCCGGACACCAGTTACCCCCAGACTGGAGACAATGTAAAGAAAACCTTCCGCTTCCTTTGCAATTTTGGCAATCTGGTCTTTGGAGGTGGGGGCGATAAGGGAAATCAAATCTATACCGTATTTCTGGCACACAGACAGAAATTCTTCTTTTTCTTCAAAGGGCAGATCTGGAAGGATCAGTCCGTCTATATTAAGGCGGCTGCAGGCAGAGAGAAAGTCCTCTGCCCCATAGGAAAATACTACATTGGAGTAGGTCATGAAAACCATGGGAACCGTAATGTCCTGGCGCAGATTTTCCACAAACGCAAAAATTTTATCCGTAGTAATCCCGCCTTTTAATGCCCTTAAATTGGCACCTTGAATAACAGGGCCTTCGGCAGTGGGATCAGAAAATGGAATCCCTAACTCAATCAGATCAGCCCCTCCTGAGACAGCAGCTCGAATGGCTGTTTCTGTGGTTTCCAGATCTGGATCACCGCAGGTAATAAATGCAATAAATGCTTTGTTGCTTTCAAATGCCTGTTTGATCTTACTCATAGATATCCGCCCTTCGATAGCGTGCAATAGCAGCGCAGTCCTTGTCTCCCCGTCCGGAGATGGTGACAACGATAATCTGTTCTTTGTTCATAGATGGAGCCAGCTTCATGGCATAGGCCACAGCATGGGCTGACTCGATGGCAGGGATGATTCCCTCGGTTTTAGCCAGATACTCAAAAGCACAGACAGCTTCATCATCCGTTACGGGAACATAGGTTGCCCGCTTTGTGTCGTGAAGATAGGCATGTTCCGGCCCGATTCCAGGATAATCCAGTCCTGCGGAAATGGAGTAAACAGGAGCAATTTGTCCATATTTGTCCTGGCAGAAATAGGATTTCATTCCGTGGAAAATACCAAGTCTTCCAGTAGAAATAGTGGCTGCAGTCTCAAAGGTATCTATGCCTCTTCCTGCTGCCTCACATCCGATTAACTGCACTTCCTTATCTTCGATAAAATGATAGAAGCTTCCGATGGCATTGGAGCCTCCTCCTACACAGGCGATGACAGCATCAGGAAGACGGCCTTCTTTTTCCAGAATTTGAGCCTTGATTTCCTTAGAGATTACCGCCTGAAAATCCCTTACAATAGTGGGAAAAGGATGGGGACCCATGACGGAACCAAGACAGTGGTGGGTGTCTGAGATACGGGAGGTCCATTCCCGCATGGCTTCGGATACTGCATCCTTGAGGGTAGTAGTTCCGGTGGTCACAGGAATGACTTCAGCCCCTAAAAGCCGCATCCGGTATACGTTTAATGCCTGACGGATGGTATCTTCCTTTCCCATAGGTTCTTCCGCAATTATCCGTTTTTATCTTCCTAAATTATCGGATATATAGTATAATCAACCTATCAAAGTATATTAGGAGTTTTTTAGATGTCAGGTTCAAATAGTACATTGTCTTTGGATGGATTTTATCCGGAAACAGATTTGAAGATAACAGAGGTTAACCAACATAAAGAAAAGATTTTAATACGAATGAAATCAATATCCAAGAGTTGTAAGTGCCCAAAATGCAATTGTGTGACAGATACATATCACGGAACTTATAACCGCAAAGTACAAGATTTACCAATCCTGGGTAAAAATGTGCAGCTTGAAATATGTTCCCATGAGTATGCATGTATGAATGCGAACTGTGAAACTACTACTTTTGCGATCTCCGGATTTTTAATTTAATTTCCTTGAGGCCAGCACATCGTTTTATCAATTTCTCCGGTGTATTCCTCTTTATCTTCTGAAATAGTGAAAAAATGTTCTTGTTTATAGAATTCTGCTGCACACCGTTTTTTGATATACATTCGAGGGTCAGGACAAAATGATTTTTTTCGCATGCTCTAAAAGGTGTTTACCGATGCTGGCACAGCGGGATTCCTGTTTTACAAAAATTCTAGCAATATAAGCTTCTTTCAGGCCGATAAAGCCATGTATGTTCTCCTCTATCTTTATTTCGAATCATTTTTTTATCTACTTACATTTTAATGTATACCATGATATTGTTTCCGGATATTATTTTCAATCTCATAGAGAAATTATTTTTCCTAATGAAAACTTCTTTTCTTTTTTTCAGCTGCAGGAGGAGAAGCAAGAACGCATCTATTTTACATAGAACATTAAATTTTGAACATGGAAACCTTATTTGTTGTATTCATTCTTGGTTCAAAAATGACTATAATATGAACATCAAATGAAATGAAACGGGAGGAATTTACAATGAAGTTGAAAAAGGCGATGGCTCTTGCGATGACAGGCGCTCTTGCGGCGTCTGTACTGACTGCCTGCTCATCAGGCAAAGACAGCGGCAGCACAACACAGGCAGAAGCCAGTGGAGGTACTGAAAAAGAAACGGGTGCGGCAAGCAGTGATGAAAAGACTGTGATTAACATCTGGTCAAAAGACCGTCACGATGCAAAGTATGTTCAGGCCAAGGTTGACGAGTATAACAAGACCAACACGGATAACATCGAAGTTGTTTATACTCTGTATACGGACAACTATAAGCAGGCCGTAGATATGGCTGCACAGAATGGGGAATTACCGGATATTCTGGTTCAGCAGAATCAGGTGTTTGACAGCTATTTTTTAAATGACCAGTGGGCAGATTTGTATCAGTTTATGGATGATGACATGAAAGAATACTTCGCAGATGTAATCACTCCAGGATACAATGAGATTGACGGAAAATTATACTTTATTCCGACAACAGGTTCTACCTGCCGCTTATTCTATAACACAGAAATCTTTGAACGTGTAGGTATCGAAAATCCGCCGGCTACTTTAGAAGAAATGGTGGAGGATGCAAAGCTTATTACTTCTCAGCTGAAAAGCGAAGGTATCTACGGTTTTGCACAGAACATGAAGAGCGCAAGCTCTGCATTAAACCGTTCTATGATTGTAGGACTTCAGAGAGAAACCGGTATGCCCTGGGGCTATGATTTTGCAAAGGGGGAATATAACTTCAATAACTGGGCAGATACATTAAATCTCTGGAAAGAATTGTTATCCGAAGAATGTGCATTCCCGGGATGTGAGTCTCTGGATATTGACCCGCTGAGAACCCAGTTTGCTGCAGGAAAGATTGGTATGTATTTCTCCTACTCTGCTGCAGAACCGGGTGTTTATGAAAACCAGTTCCCGATGGATTCTTCCAAATGGAATGCAGCTCCGATCCCCACAGCCGGAGGAAAGGAAACCGGAAAACAGGCATATGAAGGAACAGGCGCTTATCTGTTAAATGCAAAGAGCCCAAATCTGGAAAAAGCATTCAAGGTTTACAAGGATATCTTTACAAGCGAAGATTATCTGGTGGGATACTATGAGGGAGGATATGGCGTCAGCATCATTCCTTCTGTTCTTGAGAAAGCAAATCCCAGTGAAAACTATAAGAGCAAAGAGTGGCTGTGCATTAATCCGGAAATTGATACCATTCTTCCGAAGCCTCCGCACAGTGCATTTACGTCTGGTATGATTGTAGAAGGTGAAGATATGTACAAGACCTGCGAGTCTATTTACTATGGTGATGCTGATGTTACTTCTACACTTCAGGATCTGACAGACCGATACAACAAAGCATACCAGGATGCGGTTGCAAATGGCACAGGATATGAAATTAAGATTGATCATTATGATCCGAAGAATCCGACGATTGAATAACAGGTGATCAGATTCCTGCATAAGATATATAAGGGGGAACTGCAGATTCTGGCAGTTCCTCTTTTTTGCTCTTTTTTGAGGAAATTCATGGAAAAGAAAGGATATGGCTATGAAATCAACCACTCAAACATCTGTCAGAAAGAAAAAAGTACTTCGGAAAAATCTGGAAGCTTATTCTTTTCTGATTCCAAATCTGATTTTGTTTATCGGATGTTCCGTTTACCCTGTTTTATGGGCATTAAAATATGCATTCTACCAGTATGGAGGATATGGAACAGGGGCTCCGCGTTTTGTAGGACTGGAAAACTTTGCAAGAATATTCCGGGATGAGATTTACTGGGAAAGCTTACTGCGCACATTTACTTATGGATTTGGAAAGCTGCTGATCATTCTTCCTCTGGCATTTTTCCTGGCCTTTTTGTTAAATACCCATCAGAAAGGTCATGGAGCAGTTCAGAGTATCATTTTCCTTCCGACGATTATGAGTTCTGCAGTTATGGGCCTTGTGTTCTATCTCTTATTTAATGCGTACAATGGCGAGATTAATAAATATCTGATGGAAGCGCATATTATCAGCCAGCCAATTAACTGGCTGGGCAAGGAACACGCCATGAAGACGCTGATTCTGACGGCAGTCTGGGGGGGTCTTGGTAACTACATGGTATATTTCATAGCCGGTATTCAGCAGGTTTCCCAGGATGCCATTGAAAGCGCCCGGATTGACGGAGCAAACCGGCTTCAGACTATCTGGTATATCATCATTCCGATGCTGGGACCGATTTTAAAAATCATTTTGATGCTGGCAATTACATCTGCATTTAACGATATCAGTAATGTAATGGTATTGACAGAAGGCGGACCGAACAATGCAACCATGGTTGCCTCCCTTTACAGTTACCGTTATTTCTTCCCGGTTTCTGCAACAGAAGCAGTTGTACCGCAGTATGGATATGGTGCTGCGCTGAGTATTGTTACTGCCTGTGTTGCCGGAGTTGTGACAGTGATTTACCTGAAGCTTTCCAAGCGACTGGATGATATTTATTAAGGAGGAAATACCATGGAACAAACCGTACTTCATAAACCTCATATGACCAGAAAAAAGGCTGTTCTCGGTACGATTAAATGGCTGTTTCTGGGAGTGATGGTTATCTTTACCTTGTATCCGATTATTTATACCATTTTAGGTTCCTTGAAAACAAACGCAGAGCTGACTCTGGGCGGAAACTTCTTCCCTTCCGAATGGCATTTCGATAACTATTATAAGGCTTTTGTAGAAGCAGATTTTCTGACCTACACAAAAAACAGTGTTTTTGTCAGCCTTTCTGTTACCATTCTTGCAGTTGTGACCTGTTCCCTGGCGGGATTTATTCTGGCAAGACGGGAATTTACAGGAAAGAAAATCCTGATGGTTATGTATATGTCCATGATGTTTGTTTCTCTGGGTTCCATTACCCTGTATCCGATTTATGAGGTGATGCATGCTTTGAATCTTCATAAATCACCGATAGCGCTGATTGTCGCATTGACCGGCGGACAGGCAACGAATGTATTTCTGGTTATGGGATTTACAAAAGCAATTCCCAAAGAACTGGACGAAGCTGCAATTATCGATGGATGCTCCATCTATCAGGTATATTACCGGATCGTCCTTCCTCTGACCAAACCGATTCTGGCTGTTGTTGCCCTGTTCTCTTTCCGTAATGCATGGAACGATTATATTACCGGTCTGGTTATGACAATCACAGCGCCTGCATTAAAAACACTGACGGTTGCTGTTGTACAGCTGAAATACTCTGTCAATGCAGCTGCTGAGTGGAACATCTTGCTGGCAGGTGCCTCTATTGCGATTATTCCGATTCTGATTGTATATATGTTCGCAAACAAACAGTTTATTGCCGGCCTTACATCAGGTGCTGTCAAGGGATAAGAAGTTATGATATAATGAGGGCTGATTATTAAGGCTGCCGTTTGAAGCATGGCGGCAGCCGGATGACAGCGGGAGAGTGCATCATGAAATTACATGTGGAGAATTTAAAATTTCGTTATCAGATCATTATATTATTTCTGATTCTGTTCCTTTTTTTGTCTATGGGGAGCGGGATCAGTTTTTACTATCTTTCAGTAAAAAATGTTACGGATAACTTTTCCAACAGTGCCGGAAATACGGTGGGACAGATGAGAAATACGCTGGAGATCCGGCTGGAGATTATCAGTGAACGGGCAAAATCCATGATATTAAATAATGCGTTTTCTGATCCCATTGTTTCCTATGTGAACAATCCCACTATCTATAATCAGGTAGTTGCCCACAGTGTTGTCAGCGATTATCTGAGTGATTTTGAACGGGGAGAGGCATTGATTGATTCTTCCTGCCTGTTTGCAGGCGGAGAGTTATTTGATGACTATGTGCATATCAGGAAAGCGGATTTTGAGTTTCAAAATTCTCCGTATTATACCATTTACCAGGAAAATCCCCTGGCGGTTCAGTGGCTTCCGCCTATGGAAAATCCGATTTATTACGGAGAAAACCAGGTCATTTCCTGCGAGAGAAGGTTTAAGGTTTTAGGATGCCCGGAATGGTTTTATTTTATCTACCACCTGGATTCAGAGCGCCTGTTTAACCTGATTACAGGTCAGTATCCGTTTTTTGATGATATTGTAGTATTGGATGCAGACGGAAATTATATGATTGGTAATCAAAATATAGAAGCAGAGGAGCTTTTGGGGCTGTGGGAAGGGAAGGAAACAGATACAGAAGAAATATTAAGCGCCGATCTGACGGTTCAGGGACAGGAGTATCTGGTAAAAAGCTGTGATATTTCCACCAATGGATGGAAACTGTTTGGCTTAAAATCAAAAACAGAGCTGCTGGACAGTCACAGAACTCTGCGAAGAAGTATTCTGGGAATTTCCCTTTTGCTTCTGGTTATTGGTCTGGTCAACATCATTTGGGTATCCAGGCGTCTGACAGATTCTTTAAGCCGGCTGGAACGGAGTATGCGCTGTGTACAGAACGGGGAATTTAATGCCAGATTTTTTTATCCTTACCAAAATGAAATCGGCAGTCTTTCCAGAAGCTTCAACTGTATGATCGAAGAAATTCAGAGTCTCGTGAAAAAACAGGAGCAGAGTATTGAAGATCTGATTGTGGAACGAAACCGTGTGGCGGAGATTCAAAAACAGAAACGCCATGCAGAGTTAAAGGCTCTTCAGGCACAGATCAACCCTCACTTTTTGTACAATACACTAAATACCATTACATGGCAGGCGGCAGATCAGGGAATTCATGATGTGAGCCGCATGGCCAACGCTCTCGGAAAATTTTTCCGGCTGAGTCTCTCACGAGGGGCGGAGGTGATCAGTCTGGCAGATGAAATTGAACATGTTCGCTGTTATCTCAGTATTCAGCAGATCCGCTATCAGGACAAGCTTCATTATCGGATTGAGGTACCGGAAGACCTGCTTGAATGCTGTGTTTTAAAGCTGATTCTGCAGCCTCTGGTGGAAAATGCGATTTACCATGGAATTAAAGAAAAAGAAGGCGCAGGTGAAATCATTATTACTGCGTCTGCAGGCATGCAGGATGGATGCAGAGTGCTGTTTTTATATGTATATGACAATGGTGTGGGGATTCCGGAAGAGAAGCTGACACTGATTAATACAGGGCTGCGCCGCGGGGGCAAGAATACCCGGGAGGGATATGGCATTTACAATGTTAATGAGAGAATCGGACTGTATTATGGAGCATCCTTCGGTATTTCTTATGAAAGTCAGTCAGGTGCCGGCACGAAGGCAATCATCACAATTCCCATGAAGAAACAGGAGGAGAAGATCCATGTATAAAGTATTGATTGCAGATGACGAAACTTTTGTCCGGAATCTTCTGGAAAAGAATCTGCGTGCCAGCGGTCTTCCTATTGAAATTACGATTTCAGCAGAAAACGGACAGGAGGCTTTGGAAAAGGCCCTTCTGTCTCCGCCGGATATTGTAATTACGGATATTGCCATGCCGGTGAAAAACGGTCTGGAGTTGGTTCGCAGTTTAAAGGAGTATGGAATTTCCTCCAAAAATATCATTATCAGCGGATACGATGAGTTTGACTATGCAAAAACCGCGATTGCACTGGGGGTTACAGATTATTTGCTGAAGCCCTTTATGCCGGAGGAACTGATAACTGTATTTGAAAAAATCATTCATGATCTGGACAGCCAGAAAACACTCCATCAGAACTTAAATCTCCTGATGGAGCAGGTGGATAAAAGCAGGTTTCACAATCGTTCCAATATGCTGAGATCCTTGTTGGACGGAGCCGCCTTGTCTGATGAGCAGATCTCACAGCTGGAATTTCCGCCGGAAACACCGGAAACGAAATATATGACCTGTCTTTTGAGCCTGATGGGAACGATATGGGATTTCCGGCTTCAGGAAGAAGTGGAATCCTTTTTCAAACTGATACAGACCGGATATTTTTCGGAAGCTCTGATCTTCTATGCAGTCAGTCTGGAGCCGTCTAAGCTGGTGCTTTGTTTTTGCTCTCAGATAAAAGACGGGCAGGTTTTTCAAAGTGAGATTTTAAAGGGACTTGAAAAGCTGTCCCGAAGTCTGATGCAGTATTATGATATTACGGCATATGCTTCCCTGGGAAGATGCTATCACACCTTGAACGGCCTGAAAAGCTCTTATGAAGATGCTTTGATGATCTGGAAGGAAGCGCTGAATCCGGAAAAAAGAATCCGGATTTTCGAAGAAAACCAGGAAGAACCGAAGCAGGATGGAAAAGATGTCTCCGGGCAGATTAAGCATACAAAAAGCTGTATTCGCGGAGCTGTTATGAACGGGAACCGGGAAGAGGCCCTGGGACTGCTGCAGCAGCTGATGAATCTGTATGTTTCTATTTCCAATAAGGGAAGTGAATATATTCTGGTTTCTGCGGGAGAACTGATTTACGGCGTGGCAGATGATCTGGAGAGAAACGGATTCGGCAAGGTGGAAAAAGAACATATGCCGGCATTTAGCCATAACAGGGTGTCAGCTTCGCTTCTGGAGCTGAGGGGACTGCTGGAGGAATATCTGACTTACTGCTGCCGGAAGGTGTCAGAAAATCTTACACAGAACCGTTCAGAAATTGCCGTTCACATGGTGCAGAATTATCTGGAAGAACATTTGAAAGATCACACCATTTCTATTGAAAGCGCTGCGGAAACAGTGCATTTCAGTGTCAGCTATCTGAGGCAGATTTTTAAAGAAGTGACAGGAGAAAGCTTTAATGAATATCTGATCCGGAAACGGATGGAAAAGGCCGGGGAATTGCTGCAGAATACGTCCATGAAGATTTCAGATATTGCGGAAAGCTGCGGTTATGAAAATCAAAGGTATTTTGCCAGCAGCTTTAAAAAATTTTATGGTTGTACACCGACAGAATTTAAATTAATTGTAACAAAAAATCATTTATATTAGGAGGTATGGGGGTATGATCCAGTTTACCAGCGAAGAAGTGGACAAGTTAAGAAAAAAGAGCAAGACATATCCGCTGACGATTGAAAAATTAAAACGCGATGTTGAGGAAGTATTTCGCGGAGAAGTGATTGTTCCGAAAACGGGAATTGCCAATTGGACGCTGTACTATTATTGTCCCGACTGTTCCCTTCAGCTTCAATTTAAGCGGGAAAGTCCGAATGCCCATATCTGCCCGAACTGTGGAAAGGTATGGACCGGGGAACCGTATGACAGCGCCTGGTGGGGAATGATTAATAGTCAGAACTATAATGCCGTATTTGGCATGGCGATCATCTGGCTGGCTACCGGGGAAGAAGCTTATGCAAAGAAAGCCATTGAAATTTTAATGGCCTATGGGAAATATTATCCGGATTACGAAATTCATGGAAATATTCCTTACAACGGACCGGGACGTTCCGGTGCGCAGACTCTGGATGAAGCCAATTTCCAGAGAAGCTTTGCCATGGCCTATGACATTCTTTCTGAATGCATGTCAGAAGAAGAAAAGGCATATATCCGCGAGCGCATGTTCCTTCCGGGGGCGCAGTTCCTTCTGGAACACCGTCACAAACAGCTTCATAATCATGAGGTTATTATCAATTCGGCAATTGCGGTGATTGGAATTCTGTTTGACCGCCCGGATCTGGTTGAGGCATCTCTTTATGAGGATTATGGCATTTTATACCAGCTGGAACATGGCATGCAGCCCAATACTATGTGGTTTGAGGGAGCATTTGGATACCATTTTTATGCATTGACCAGCTTCTTTGCATTTGAAAAGTTTGCACTTCACACGAAGTACAGCAATATTCATCACAAAAATTACAAGGCAATGATGGAACTTCTCTGTGACTATATGGAACCGGATTATGGAATTCCCATGCTGAATGACACCAACTACGGACACCTGGGACATATGAAGGATTTGTATGAATTTCCATATCGGGAGCTAGGGGGCAAAAGGTTGGCGTTTGTCCTGAACACGTATTATCAAAAGGAAAGCCGGGACAATCTGGAGGCTTTTTTATACGGAGCTGATACTATTGAAACGGATATGCTTCCGCTGGAAAACTTCCACACAACCGGAGATACGTCAGGCCATACCGTTCTGCGGGGACCGGAAGGACGTTACCTGCTGTTCAAACACGATCGCTACGGCGGGGAACATGACCACTATGACCGTCTGGGAATCAGCTATCTGGCTTATGGAAAGCCGGTGTCCAGAGATCTGGGAACCACGGGCTACGGGGCCAGGATGCACTATGATTTCTACAAGAACACAGCTTCACACAATACGCTGGTGATTGGAGAGGAGAACCAGTCACCGGTTAATGCAGAGCTGACCCGTTATGAGGAAAAAGATGGTGTGATCTATGTGGAAGCAGAGGCAGACTGGACAAAACCGTATGAAATGCCAGACAGCTTTACGATTGTACAGTGGGCAGAAGAAAATTACCGTACCGTTTCCATGAAACGTAAAATTGCCTGGACGGACCGGTATTTTGCAGAGGTATTTCTGGCGGATGGAATTCCGGAAGGAAAAACAGCAGACTGGATGATGCACTTCTCAGGAACACAGATTCCGGGAGAAGCAGATGAGGAAGCTGCCTGTGAGAATCATTTTACAGGGAAACCGCTGACGTATCTGCATGATATCAAAACCGGGCCGGTCAAAACGGAGGGAGCCTATGAGAAGACATATGAGTGTGACGGAGTATTCACGAGAATCTATGGACTTTCCAATGGGCAGACCGTTATGACAGCAGTTGGACCGGATAATCCGTCTTCAGGAGAAATTTCTTATCTTATGGAACGCCGTCACGGCAGCAGGATTCTCTGTGCCCATCTGATAGAGTCCTGGACAAAGGAACCATATGTTCAGAATGTGGAGTTTCAGGTGAGTGATGAAAATATAAATGTGATGGTGACCGGATGTGACGGAAAAGAATCGACTTTAACATTCAAATTATAAAAAAGAAAGAACATTTTCCGTCAAATGAATACGGGAAACTTATTTATGAAAAAGTACTTTTACAAAAACAATCGGGATCTGGAAAACAGATTCCGATTGTTTTTTTGGGGTGTTCCTTGCGGCGCACGCCGCGAATGGGTGATCAGAGCATTCGCGCAGGCGGCGGTTCAGGGTTTTTACGCAACGAACAGGGCTGTAACCCCACAAAAATGAAAGCAGAAGGCATTCAAGTGTTTACGATTAAATCAGAATTGCATGGTGTGGGAATCACGACGGCCCAGACTCCGTTTGGACATACTGTGCCGGTTTATGACATGGAGCGAACGGTTTGCGATTTGCTCCGAGGCCGCAGCAGAATTGAAATACAGACTTTTCAGGGGGCATTAAAAGCGTATGCTCGCAGAAAAGATAAAAATCTGCGGACTTTAATGCAATATGCTGGGATGTTTCGGGTAGAAAAAATTTTACGGCAATATTTGGAGGTGCTTTTATAATAAAAACAGCAAAACAACTGAAGGATTTAATACGAAATCCTTCCAAAGAGAAATCCGCAGATGCACAGATCTTAATGCGTAACTATATGATGGAGCGTTTTTTGGAGCGAATTTCTCTTTCGGAATATCGTGACAAGTTTATCTTAAAGGGAGGGATATCGTAAGAAGTTTTCTTATTCAAGAACAAATGTTTGCCGCTTCTGTACTTTTAAAGATGAATGTGATATAGTAGACGCAGAAGGTTTACTATGCCTGAATCCTTTTTTACTTTGAAATCTGGAGGTGTTTTATGCAAGAAGCACAAAACGGTTTTAAATTACATTCAGAATACGCCCCCACCGGCGACCAGCCCCAGGCCATTGAGGCGCTGGTCAAAGGGTTTCAGGAAGGTAATCAATTCCAGACTTTACTGGGGGTTACGGGGTCCGGCAAGACCTTTACCATGGCTAATGTAATCCAGCAGTTACAGAAGCCCACCCTCATTATTGCCCACAACAAGACCCTTGCAGCCCAGCTTTACGGCGAGTTTAAGGAGTTCTTCCCTGAGAATGCAGTCGAGTATTTTGTCTCCTACTACGACTATTACCAGCCGGAAGCCTATGTCCCTTCTACGGACACATATATTGAGAAGGATTCTGCAATTAATGACGAGATTGATAAGCTGCGTCATTCTGCTACGGCGGCGCTTTCTGAGAGAAGAGACGTGATTATTGTGGCCTCTGTATCCTGTATATATGGGCTGGGTTCTCCGATTGATTATCAGGAGATGGTGATTTCTCTCCGGCCGGGTATGATAAAAGACAGGGACGAAGTGATTGACAAGCTGATCGATATTCAGTATACCCGCAATGACATGGATTTCCACCGGGGAACCTTTCGGGTGCGGGGAGATGTAGTGGAGATTTTTCCGGCATATTCTGGAAGTGAAGCCTACCGGGTGGAATTTTTCGGGGATGAAGTGGATCGGATTACAGAGATTGACGGACTGACGGGGGAACCAAAGCTGCAGCTGGGACACATTGCGATCTTTCCGGCGTCCCATTATGTAGTTCCCAAGGAGAAAATGCTGCAGGCAACAGAAAATATTCTGGCAGAGCTGAAGGAGCGGGTGGCATATTTTAAAAGTGAGGACAAGCTTCTGGAGGCTCAGAGGATTTCAGAAAGGACGAATTTTGATGTGGAAATGATGCGGGAGACGGGATTTTGCTCCGGCATTGAGAACTACTCCCGCCATTTGACCTTTGGAAAACCGGGAGAGCCGCCGTGGACACTGATTGATTATTTCCCTGAGGATTTTCTGATTATTATAGATGAGTCCCATATTACGCTTCCACAGGTAAGGGGAATGTATGCGGGAGACCGCTCCAGAAAACAGACTCTGGTAGACTATGGGTTCCGTCTGCCTTCTGCGCTGGATAACAGGCCGCTGAATTTTACAGAATTTGAAAGTAAGATTGATCAGATGATGTTTGTATCTGCAACGCCTGGTCCTTACGAGGCAGAGCATGAGCTGATGCGGACAGAACAGATTATCCGTCCTACCGGGCTTCTGGATCCGGAGATTTCTGTGCGGCCAGTGGAAGGACAGATCGATGATCTGGTATCCGAAGTTAATCGGGAGGTGGCGGCTCATCATAAGGTGCTGATTACAACGCTGACCAAGCGAATGGCAGAGGATTTGACCGATTATATGCGGGATGTGGGAATCCGTGTAAAATATCTCCATTCCGATATTGATACTCTGGAGCGGGCTGAGATTATCCGCGATATGCGCCTGGATGTCTTTGATGTTCTGGTGGGAATCAATTTGCTGCGGGAAGGCCTGGATATTCCGGAGATTACGCTGGTGGCGATTCTGGACGCAGACAAGGAAGGCTTTCTTCGCTCAGAAACATCGTTGATTCAGACCATTGGACGGGCTGCCCGAAATTCGGAAGGCCATGTGATTATGTATGCAGACACTATCACAGATTCTATGCGTGTGGCAATCGAGGAAACGAACCGGAGACGTCAGATTCAGCAGAAGTATAATGAGGAGCATGGCATTACACCGACTACGATTAAAAAGGCAGTGAGGGATCTGATTGCCATTTCCAAGGCTGCAGAGCGGAATCCGGCTTCGGAGGAAAAGGATCTGGAGTCTATGAGTCTGAAGGAGCTGAATAAGCTGGCAAAAGAGCTTCAGAAGAAGATGCATCAGGCGGCTGCAGAGCTGAACTTTGAGGAAGCGGTTGTTCTGCGGGATCGGATGCTGCAGGTAAAAACCATGCTGCTGGAACTGGAAGGACAGGAAAAATAAAAAAGAGACTAGGAGAGAGCGGCTGCTCCAACCGGCGGAAAGCTGTTGGAAACAATGCGGAGCCGGTCATCGGAACGGGTGTAGAGATAGACCTGATTGGACAGCTGATCCTCAAGGGGAACCTCCTGTGTGTTAATGGTTCGTACCATATTGCTTAAATCTTCATAAGAGCTATCGGGACTGTCCGGTGTCAGAAGGACTTCGTGAACGCTTGAGGGAAGGACAATGAGATCCTTCTCCAGACGGGCGGCGAAGTCCTTTAATATATCCTGATAAATCATGCAGGCCGCTCCATACAGACCAGTCTGGTTGGTGAGGACATAAAGCGGAATGGTTTCGCTGGGGGACTGAAGGAGAAGCTTGAGAAGCGATGGGTCACAGGCATCCTGAGAGGTATCTCCGGCCATGGTCTGCAGCAGCTCCTGCATGCTCTGAATTTCTGCAGGAAATTCCCGCGGAGTATTTTCTCTGGCCAGTCTCCACAAATCTCTGGCACTTACCTTCCACATGCGGGCATGACTGTTGTGGATCATGGCAGTGACCTGACCTGTATCTGTGCGTTCCAGGGAGAGGAAAAAAATAATAGAAAGATCCAGATAAGGTATATGGGGAACGTCGGAAAGAAGTACCTGGTTGGATGCAGTGTGAATCATGCGGAACATGATCTTGTCTTTTAAATATTCGAAATTGATGACAGATTCGGCGGTAAGAGAGGCCGGAGGAGGTGTAGTCTGGTAAAGCTGAAGGATTTCTTCAACAATGGATTCCAGGGAGGAACCGCGGATCAGTTTCTGGTAATAGGGATTCAGGTAAATCGTGGGAGCCAGATGGGCTCCGGGCCCCTGAAGCGTCAGTCCGTCCAGTGTGACACCATTATTGCGGGGAAGGGGACGGAGAATAAAGTGAAATTCTTCGCCAAGGGCAGCCTGCAGGTTATGAAGCAGGCATTCTAAAAAAATTTCGTATGCCATAAAAGGATACCTCCATATGTGTAGTAGGGATAAAATATAAATTTGATGTGGGAAACAGATTTGAAAATTCCGAAAACGGAATGAGACATAAGAATGTCTGAAGTGGTAGAACCTATTATAAAGGATTTTTCCTGGCTATGCAAGGATATCCTGGAAATTTAAGAAAAGATTTGGTTGTAGTTTCCCGAAAAACCAGATAGAATATTTCTTGAGTTTCTGTGTGCTGAAGCTGGAAAAGCGGAAGAGAATCGGAAACCGGGAAGAAAATTCAGTATTAATTATGTAAGGATACAGACAGAATGAATCGAGTGATAAAAAGAGTGGTAATCCTGTTTGGAATTTTTGCTGCCGCTTTGCTGGCATATTTTTTTCTGTCCGGCAGAGACAGCGGAAAAGAACAGGTGGTGTATGTAGATATGGGAGAGGCTTCTCTTCCGGCAGTCAGTGTGGAAATGTTTGGGCGAAAGACGAATCCCATGGCCGGATATGTACAGGAGGTGGATAATCGGGCAGCAGGAAACAGTCTGACGGTATTGCCGGAGGATCGGGCGCTGGCGGTTCTGATTGAAAAGGGAGGAGATGCGGTTACAGGCATCAGCTATGAGATCAGAACCATGGATCGGGAACGTCTGATAGAGCGCACTGTGTTAGAACAGTGGGAAGAGAATGGAGAGGAACTTCGGGCAGTGCTTCCTATTCAGAATCTTCTGAACAGGGAGCAGGAATATCTGCTGCGTTTGGATTTGAATACGGAGAAGCATGGAATTGTTCATTATTATACCAGAATTCTCTGGACAGAAAATGAGGGAGTTTCTGCCATGCTGGATTTGGCTGCAGATTTTTCAGCCAGAACCTTTGATTATACTCAGGCAAAAGAGCTGACTACCTATTTGGAGACAAGTTCTGCGGAGGACAACAGTTCCTTTGGAACAGCTACGATCCGCTCCAGCTTTTCCCACCTGACCTGGGGAGATTTGGGTATGCAGCCAGCAGGTCAGGTTCAGGTGTCGCTTAAGGAACTGGACGGAATTATGAGCTGCGTCCAGTTATCGTATTTGGCGGAACGAAAAAACGGAGAGGACGAGACAGAATATTATCAGGTAGAAGAAAATTTCACTATGAAATGGAATTCCCTTCGGATTTATCTGATGGATTATGATAGGCAGGTAAACCAGATTTTTCAGGGAAAGCAGACAGATTACACGGGAAAACGGATTTTGCTTGGAATCACCAGAGATGAGCGGGTTGAGGTCAAAAAAAGTCCAGATGGAAACGTTCTGGCTTACCGGACAAACCGGGATCTGTGGAGCTATGATCAGAAGGAGCAGAGGGGAGCAAGGGTCTTTTCCTTTCGAAGCAGTGATATAACGGATCCCCGCAATTATTACGGGCAGCATGATGTCTCGATTCTGTCTGTGGCAGACAGTGGGGATGTGGATTTTCTTGTATATGGGTATATGAACAGGGGAAACCATGAGGGAAGCATGGGAATTGTGGGTTACCACTACGATTCCGGACAGAATGCGCTGGAGGAGCTTTATTACATTCCCTATACAGGATCCTATGAAACTCTGGAGGACGATCTGCAGCAGCTTGTTTACCGGAACGAGCAGGGAATGCTGTATCTGTATGTGGATCATGCCATTTATGGTATAGATTTGAAAAGCCGGGAAAATATTGTTGTGGCAGATGCCCTTGAGGAAGGCTGCTATGCTGTCAGTGCAGACAGAAGCCGCATTGCATGGCAGGAGGGAGGAAGCCGATATGATTCAGAAAGCCTCAGTCTGATGGATCTGAATACAGGAGAAAAACGGGAAATCCGAGGTGACTCAGGAAAATATGTAAGAGTTCTCGGCTTTGTAGGAAGCGATCTTGTTTATGGGACAGCAGACAGAGAGGATGTGTGGATGGTCAACGGACGTGTCCGGGATCTTCCGATGGAAAGTATTCGGATTATTAATGCTCAGATGCAGGAGGAAACCAGCTATGAAAAGCCCGGATACTATATTTCTGAGGTACAGGTAGAAGAAAGCCGGATTCATCTGAGCCGTGTTTCCAAAACAGGAGGAAGCTATATAGAGGCCCAGCCGGATACAATTGTATGCAACGTGTCTATGGGGCCTGGGGAATTAGAGGGAATTGGCTGGTATGCATCTGCAGATAAAGGAAAATTGTATTTTGTACAGCTTTCTCAGGAGGTTCGCAGCACCAGAAATGTACGGATTTCTGTTCCCAGGAAGATCCGTGACAGCGAGTCAGATATACTGGAACTGAAATCCAATTATCAGGTGAAAAAGCTGGAGTTTTATGCCTACAGCGGCGGTCATCTGCAGAAAATCACCACAGATTTTTCTGAGGCGATGCAGAAAGCCTATGAAAAAATGGGGGTTGTTACAGACGGCAATCACAGGATTCTGTGGAGCAGAGTCAACCGTGGAACGGTAAAAAATATTAAGGATCCGGTTTCTGTCTTTGCTCCGGTAGAGCGGCAGCTGGAAAGTTTTACGGACAGCTGTGTTCTCGAGGACGGTCTGATGATTCTGGATGCAAGAGGCTGCAGTATGCAGCAGCTGCTTTATTTTATTGATCAGAATATGCCGGTTCTGGGATTTACGGAGAATGGCGGCTATCTTCTTCTGTGCGGTTTTGATCAGTATAATGTGACAGTATATGATCCGGCTTCCGGGGAAACCTACAAGGCGGGGCTGAACGACAGTACGGAATTCTTCCGCCGGCGCGGAAATGATTTTATCTGCGCAGTTTGGCCCCGGTAATGTCCTGGAATGTTCGTTTCTCTTTACAAATCGGATTTATGTGGTATAATCTATAGGACACTGGGCGCGCAGAAGACCTGGTGGTTGGAAAACAGACAGATTTCGATTATTTTGACAGCAGTTCAGGGCTGCAGTGTTTCCGCCGGAGCTTTGGAAGGAAAGAACGGGCCGTCCTGAACAGCTGTAATTTTTAGTAAATAGAGAACAGATAAAAGTTTCGGTTTTTGTTGATTTAGGAAGAGATTTAGACAGAGGTGTGGGATGAATCAATATATTATGAAAGGCGGCAATCCCCTGGTTGGCGATGTAGTGATCAGTGGGGCTAAGAATGCTGCCCTTGGTATTCTGGCGGCGGCGATTATGACGGATGAGGATGTGATTGTGGAGAATCTGCCGGATGTTCGCGACATTAATGTGCTGCTGGAGGCCATTGAAGAGATCGGGGCATCTGTGGAGCGTCTGGATCGTCACAGTGTCAGGATCAATGCATCCACAATCCGTGAGGTTTCTGTAGATGATGAGTATATCCGGAAAATCAGAGCGTCCTATTATTTTATTGGGGCGCTGCTTGGCAAATATAAAAGCGCGGAGGTTCCCCTTCCCGGCGGCTGCAATATTGGCAGCAGGCCTATCGATCAGCACCTGAAGGGATTTCGGGCTCTGGGGGCCAAAATTGAGATTGAGAGAGGCGCTGTAGTAGCTCATGCGATTGATCTGGTGGGAAGCCATATTTATCTGGATGTGGTTTCTGTAGGCGCTACGATCAATATTATGATGGCAGCAGCTATGGCAGAGGGACAGACCATCATTGAAAATGCTGCGAAAGAGCCTCATGTAGTAGATGTTGCCAACTTCTTAAACAGTATGGGAGCCAATATTAAGGGAGCAGGTACGGATATTATTCGAATCCGCGGTGTTCGCCGGCTTCACGGCACAGAGTATTCCATTATTCCGGATCAGATTGAGGCAGGCACCTTTATGTGCGCAGCAGCGATTACCCGCGGTGATATTACAGTAAAAAATGTCATTCCCAAGCATTTAGAGGCGATTACGGCCAAGCTTGTAGAGATTGGCTGCGAGGTTCTGGAGGGAGATGACGAGGTGCGCGTGGTGGGAAAACCGCGTCAGCATTCGACCAATATCAAGACCCTGCCCTATCCTGGATTTCCTACGGATATGCAGCCTCAGATGACAGTTACCCTGGCTCTTGCTGAGGGCACCAGTGTAATTACAGAGAGTATTTTTGAAAACCGGTTCAAATATGTAGACGAGCTGACCCGCATGGGCGGCAATATTAAGGTAGAGGGAACCGTAGCGATTATTGAAGGCGTCAGGGGCTTTACCGGGGCTCAGGTAGAATCTCCGGATCTGAGAGCGGGAGCGGCTCTGGTTCTGGCTGGTCTTTCTGCCAGCGGCTATACGGTAGTAGATGAGATTGGATACATTCAGAGAGGCTATGAGTGCTTTGAGGAGAAGCTGCAGTCCCTGGGAGCTGTGATTCAGGTTGTGGATTCGGAAAAAGAAGCTCAGAAGTTTCGGCTGAAAATCGGCTGATTTGCCATGACACCAGGAAGCAATTAATTTGAAAAAATTCAGGGATATGGGCGGTTCCATATCCCGTTTTTTCTCATAGGAAATTGCGTCCTATGACATAAAAACGCTCCGCGAGGATCGCCATGGGTTAGAAGAGAATTGGGCTGATGAGACGACCCGACGCAGGCGGAGAAGCTCGCATATTCTTCCCCCTGTCAGAAAAAATGGGGAAAAATCGAAAAAGGTTAAAAAATGTTCCGGTTTCCGTAAGCAAATTGTTATGAACTGTACATATTCTGGACACGAATTCCGCTTATTATGATAATATAAAAGAAATGTCAGAGTACGACGGTGATATTCAGACGTCAGGATGATAAAAGGAGGAGAAGCGTATGATGTTATGGAAAAAAGGAATGAAAGTGATGACCAGTGCAGGAATCCTGGCTGTAGTGTTTGCAGGAACGGCTATGGCTGCAGAGGAGAGAACGAAGATTACCAGCATTGAGCTGACGATTGATTCTGATGTACAGGTGGGAGACGAAAGCGGTGATGTGAGCGTTACTACCAATGGTTCCAATTATTCTATTGAAGATGTAGAAATTGTCAATGACAATGGAGAGTGGAACAGCGGGGATGTTCCGCAGGTTGCCATTACTCTGGAGGCAGATTCTGATTACTATTTTGGTTCTATGAGCTCCAGCAGAGTAAAGCTGCGCGGAGATGATGCCAAGTATATCAAATCCCGTCGTGAGGACAGCAGCTCTACCTTAATCGTAACCATTAAGCTGGATGAGCTGGAGGGAAGCCTTGATATCGAAGATGTTGCGTGGGAGAACGATGATTCCACGACAGCAAGATGGGAGAAGTCCGAGGGAGGAAACAGCTATCAGGTACGTCTTTACCGCGGCAACAGCTCTGTAGGAGAAACAGTTACCACTACAAATACTTATTACAATTTTGCAGACAGAATTACCAGAGAAGGCGAATTTTACTTTAAGGTTCGTTCTGTAGGAAATGACAATAAGAAGGGTGACTGGTTCGAGTCTGATTATATTTATGTAGATGAAGAGATGCTGGAGGATATCCGCGCCGGACATTATGGCACAGGCACAGGCGGAACAACCTCTACTCCGGGCGGCTCTGGTGTTGACAGATGGATGAGAAATGAGATTGGCTGGTGGTATCAGTATGCCAATGGTTCCTATCCTGCAAACGGATGGCTTCAGATCAGCGGCGTATGGTACTGCTTTGACAGCGCAGGCTATATGCGGACCGGATGGATTCAGTCCGGAAATACCTGGTACTTCTGTGATCGCACCAGCGGAGCAATGCGGACCGGATGGATTCAGGATGGAAATGCCTGGTACTACTGCAACAGCAACGGAGCGATGTTAGCCAATACAAGAACTCCGGACGGCTACTATGTAGGAGCAAATGGAGCCTGGATTCAGTAGTTGAAAAAGACTGCTTCTTGGCTGATGTAAGCGTGCAAGAAGAGGCATGGCTGAATTGTTACAAATACAATAAAATACAGGGGGATTGGGAAAAATGACAGGGGAGTTTTCAGCAGAAATGCTGGCAAAGGAACTGATACAGATTGAAAGCACCAATCCGGGAGCCTGCGAAAGTGCCGTCGGGGAATTTATTTCCCGGCGGCTTTCTGGGCTTCCGGGAGTGACTGTGAAAAGACAGGAGGTGCTCCCAGGAAGGTTTAACCTGATGGCGGAGCTTCCGGGACCGGAAGAAGAGCCGGCGCTGGTGTGGATTTGTCATATGGATACGGTTGTAGTGGGAGAGGGATGGACCAGAGATCCATTCGGTGCAGAGGAGGAACATGGCCTTTTATATGGCAGAGGAGCCTGTGATATGAAGTCAGGTCTTGCCTGTGCCCTGTCGGCATTTGCCAAAACAGCTGCAGCTGTAGCTGAAGGCAGGAAGCTTTGCCGGCGTCTGGTTTTCATCGGCAGTGTAGATGAGGAGGATTTTATGCGGGGGTCAGAAGCCACTATTGCCGCAGGATGGGTCAGAAAGCAGGATTGGATTCTGGATACGGAGCCTACAGACGGTCAGATTCAGGTGGCTCATAAGGGGCGGACCTGGTTTGAAGTGACGGTGACAGGCTGTACGGCTCACGCCAGCATGCCCTGGAAGGGAGCGGATGCCATTGCCGGTATGGCAGAGCTGATTCGGGAGATCCGGCTGGAGGTGGAGGCTCTTCCTCACCATGAGGATCTGGGATGGTCAACGGTTACCTTTGGCCAGATTACTGGAGGATACAGGCCTTATGTAGTTCCGGATACCTGTAAGGTATGGATTGATATGCGTCTTGTTCCGCCTACAGATACGAAGGCGGCAGAGAAAATTGTGAAGCGCGCGGCAGAGGCGGCGAAAAAGGCGGTTCCAGGAATCCGGACAGACTGGAAAATTACAGGAGATCGGCCTTATGTGGAAAAGCACGAGGACTCTCCTCTTCTGGCAGCTTTGCGGGAGGCAGATGCTTCTGTTACAGGAAGGATGCCGGTAACAGGTCCGTTTCCGGGGTATACGGATACAGCAGTTATTGCAGGTATTCTTGGATGTGAAAACTGTATGTCTTATGGTCCGGGAAGTCTTTCTATGGCTCACAAGCCTGATGAATTTGTTCCGCTGGAGGATATCTGGAAATGCGAAGCAGTGATGATCAGATTGGCAGAAAAGCTGGTGCTGGAAAAGAACGGTGAAGTGCAGACAGGCTAAAAAGAAAATGAAACTTCAGGAAATTGATCTTGACAGCATTCTGTGAATCTGATAGTATATACCGTGCAACAATGGAATAACAACTGAAAAGTGCGTAATCCCTTATTCAGAGTGATGGAGATACAAAGGATCTGTGAAGTCACGGCAACCCCGGACGGCATTTTCTGTATATGCCTGGTTTTATGGCAGACGGCAGGAAGGAGCGCGTGAGGAAGGTGCCAACCTGAGCGAGAAATCGAGCAATAAGAGGATTTGATAGTTCAGATCAATCAAGTCCGCAGTAAAATTGCTACGGACTTTTCTTTTGTTTTGAAAGTATATTGAAGGAGGATATGATGGAGAAAATACTGTTTACTTCTGAATCTGTAACTGAGGGTCATCCGGATAAAATGTGCGATGCCATTTCCGATGCCATTCTGGATGCGCTGATGGAAAAGGACCCCATGAGCCGCGTTGCATGCGAAACCTGCACCACTACCGGTCTGGTTATGGTTATGGGAGAAATTACGACCAATGCATATGTAGATATTCAGTCTATCGTTCGTGAGACCGTTCGTGAAATCGGTTACGACCGTGCAAAATACGGTTTTGACTGTGATACCTGCGGTGTTCTGGTTGCTCTGGACGAGCAGTCCAGCGATATTGCCATGGGCGTAAATAAGGCTCTGGAGGCAAGAGAAAATGCGATGGATGACAGCGAGCTGGATGCTATTGGAGCAGGTGACCAGGGTATGATGTTCGGCTATGCTACCAATGAGACTGAGGAGTATATGCCTTATCCGATCGCTCTGGCTCACAAGCTGGTTCGTCAGCTGACCAAGGTGCGCAAAGACGGAACCCTGCCTTATCTTCGTCCGGATGGAAAGTCCCAGGTTACAGTAGAGTATGATAAGGCTGGACATCCCATCCGTCTGGATGCAGTGGTGCTTTCTACTCAGCATGATGAGAGTGTAACACAGGAGCAGATTCATGCAGATGTGAAGAAGTATGTTTTCGACCAGGTTCTGCCGGCAGATATGGTAGATGAGGAAACCAAATTCTTTATCAATCCCACAGGCCGTTTTGTAATTGGCGGACCTCAGGGAGACAGCGGACTGACTGGACGGAAAATTATCGTAGATACCTATGGCGGATATGCGCGTCACGGCGGCGGAGCCTTTTCTGGAAAGGACTGCACCAAGGTAGACCGTTCTGCAGCTTATGCAGCCCGTTATGTGGCAAAGAATATTGTGGCAGCAGGTCTGGCTGATAAGTGTGAGATTCAGCTTTCCTACGCTATCGGTGTAGCTCATCCGACCTCTATCCGTGTAGAAACCTTTGGAACCGGTAAGCTGGCTGATGAAGAGCTGGTAGCAGTTGTTCGCGAGAATTTCGATTTAAGACCGGCTGGAATTATCAAGATGCTGGATCTGAGACGTCCGATTTACAAGCAGACAGCAGCATATGGACATTTTGGAAGAACCGATGTGGATCTTCCCTGGGAGAAGCTGGATCGTGCAGAAGCGCTGAAGGCATATTTAAAATAAAAAGTAACGATTCAGGACGGCAGGAGAACTGGCAGAAAAATTCGTGTCAAGAGTTAATATGTAAAGGGTGGTTTCTGCCATCTAATACATATGACTGCGGCTCATTTGTGGTAAATTGAAAAGCAGTTGTAAGAAAGGCGTCAAAAAGCCTTATAACCGCTGGAAATCAACACAAAAGGAGCTGAATTTTATGAAAATTATCTTTGAAGAAATGGGCGGTACATACCGTCAAGTGGGCGATTATTTCATTCCCAGCATTACTTTGCCGGATGACGGCGAATATCAGATAGGCAAATACGGGCGTATGCGCCGCAGGGAACACTGTTTAAGCATTTAGCTGAAATCGATCAAGCCTGCAACGAGCGCATTGAAAACATCGTTTCCGCTATGGCAAAGCAGGAAGGCGTAACTGAAGCGCTCAAAGCGGCTGCTCAAATAGAATTGGTGCGCCGTATGAACAGTATCCGTAACCGTGCGGAAGAAATCGTTCTGCACGAATGAGACCGTTTCAAGTTTTGTGTAAACTCAAAAAACTGATATAAGATATGTCATT
>ERZ838225.723-NODE-723-length-40030-cov-40.377136_pt1 | contig 40030 bp, 31 predicted proteins | sample MGYA00519684_ERZ838225 | MGnify/ENA primary metagenome ERZ838225 (study PRJEB31850, sample SAMEA3708829) | human gut metagenome | biome: human gut; feature: human-associated habitat; material: faeces | place: China | collected 2014 ... | reverse complement strand
AGCCAGGATCAAACTCTCACTAAAAAGTTTAATCATTTGCTCAAATTACTTTGAGATTTTAAAAGGTCCAAATTCAATTTATTGAATTTGTAAGTTCGAATTACTAAATTTAAATTTAGATTCTCACTCATCTCATAAAGAATTGCTGGTTTACTTTAACTATATTCTGTTCAATTTTCAAAGACCATTTACTCTGTCGCCCCGAAGCGATTTCCTTATCTTATCACTGAGAAACTTTTTTGTCAACACTTTTTTCAATATTTTTTTGCTGTTTATATTAACAAAAATTTGCTTTCTTTCTTTTAAATTACTTGCTGTGTCACTCAGGATATGACTTATAATATCATCTAAAATCATTAATAAATTATTATATTTATTTAATATGATGATTTATCCTTAAAATTCTTTATTTTTCTCTTTTATTCTTTTTTTCTCTTATATTGATACACTAGGATAAGTTTTAATTAATTACTTTTTCTAAAAAACACTTCATTCAATATTAATTTCCATGACCTGAAAAAATATTCATATTTTAATGAACTTTTAAAGTTTCTTTTCTAAAACTTAATACCTTTCCCCCAAAAAAATAGAGATTATTCTAAAAAATAATCTCCATCTAATTTATGCTTATTATTTAATTAATTCTTTTCTTATAAAAGTATTTTTTCCTACTTTAAATGGAATCTTAACCTTACACATCATTCCTGGATGTGGACATCCGTCAATTAATTCTCCTTCTTCATTATAAAGTTCTTCTACAATAAAACTTTCACCAACTGAGTCTGGAGAAAGAATTTCAACCTTATCACCTTTTACAAATTTATTTCTTTGTTTGCATAAAGCTAATTGTGTATTTTCATCATATTCATGTACTATTGCCACAACATCATATTCTCTAACATGATCATTTGTATGATAAATAATAGCATCATTTTTAGGTTCACTAAAGAAAAATCCTGTATTATATTCTCTATGACTAACCTTATACATTTCATCTCTTAAAACTTTAGGTAACTTATAATTTTCTGGATCTTCATAATATAAATCTATTGCCTTTCTATAAGCATTAACAACTATTGCAACATAATACTCACTTTTATTTCTACCTTCAATTTTTAAAGATGAAATTCCAGCTTCTAAAAGCTCTGGTAAATGTTCTATCATACATAAATCTTTTGAGTTCATTATATATGTACCATGTTGATCTTCTTCAATAGGGAAATATTGATTAGGTCTCTTTTCTTCTACTAAAGAATACTTCCATCTACAAGATTGTGCACATGCTCCTCTATTAGAATCTCTTCCTGTCATATAGCTTGATAATAAACATCTACCTGAATACGACATACACATAGCTCCATGAACAAAAACTTCAAGTTCTAATTCTTCTGGTATATACTTTCTTATTTCCTTAATTTCATTCAAAGAACACTCTCTTGCTAAAACAACACGTTCTGCACCTAAATCATGCCACATATTACACCCTTCATAATTTACAGTGTTTGCTTGTGTACTAATATGTATAGGTAAATTAGTATGTTTTTGAACTGTTCTAAAAACACCAAGATCTGATACTAAAACAGCATCTACCTTAGCCTCTTCAAGACTTTTTAAGAATTCTGGTAGCTTTTCTATACCTTCATTTCTTGGCATTACATTTACAGTACAATATATCTTTTTACCTAAATTATGTGCAAATTCAGCACCCTCTTTAATTTCTTTAAAAGTAAAGTTTTGTGCAGCAGCTCTTAATGAAAATGCTTCTCCTCCAAAATAAACTGCATCTGCTCCATATTGAAATGCAATTTTTAACTTTTCTAAACTACCAGCCGGAGCTAACAATTCTGGCTTCTTATACTTTGTCGTCATCTTAATTCATCCTTTTGCTATATTTATAATTTTATATTTTTATTATATACTACTATTATTTTTATTCAACGCGAAATTGCAGGAAACTAATTACTTCATATACTTAATATATAAATCATTTTGCTTTATAGTGCCACAACTGTCTAAATTTATATTGTAAGTGGTACTTATCATTTTATAATATTTTTATTACAATAATATTAAGATATAAAAAAAATTTGAGGTGTAATTATGGAGAAAATAATGAGACCCGTATGGGCTGAAATAGATTTAGATATACTTGCAAATAATATGAAAAATATAAAAAAATTAGCTGGCAACAAAGAAGTTATAGCTGTTGTAAAAGCAGATGCATATGGACATGGTGCCTTAGATGTAGCTCCATGCCTTTTAGAAAACGGTGCTTCAAGATTAGCTGTTGCAATGCTTACTGAAGCAATTGAACTTAGAAATAATAATATTAAAGCTCCTATAATGATACTTGGATATACACCTTTAGATTTAGGTGAAGAATTAATAAATTTCGATATAGAACAAACAATTTATGATTTAGATTATGCAAGAGAATTATCTTCATTAGCAATAAAACTTAATAAAAAAGCAAAAGTTCACATAGCTATAGATACTGGTATGGGTAGAATTGGTTTTCTTCCTACAAATGAAAGCTTTAACTCTATTTGTGAAATTTATTCATTAGATGGATTAGATGTAGTTGGGATATTTACCCATTTTTCTAGTTCTGATGAAGCTGATAAAGAATATACGCAATATCAATTTAATCAAATTTATGACTTTATTAGAAAATTAGAAAATAACGGTATTAATATTCCATTAAAACACGCCTCTAATAGTGCTGCAATAATTGATTTGCCTAATACCTACTTAGATGCTGTACGAGCTGGAATAATACTTTATGGATACTACCCTTCAAATGAAGTAAAAAAAGAAAATTTATCAATTAAACCAGCTTTAACATTAAAAGCTAAAATAGCTCATGTTAAAGAATTAGAAAGTAATATGTATATTAGTTATAATAGAACCTTTAAAACATCTAGAAAAAGTAAAATAGCTACTATTCCAATTGGATATGCTGATGGATATATAAGAACTTTAAAACATGATGCTAAGATTATTGTTAATGGACAACTTGCTCCTATAGTTGGGAATATTTGCATGGATCAATTTATGATTGATGTTACTGATATACCTAATGTTAAAACTGGAGATGAAGTTATTTTATTAGGTGAAAGTAATGGTATTAAATTTAATGCTGATTATATTGCAAAATGTATGAATAGTATAAACTATGAAGTTCTTTGCTTATTGAAAAAAAGAGTTCCTAGAGCTTATATTAAAAGTGGACAAATAATTCATGTAAAAAACAATGTCTAATATAACTAAATTATGCACTACATGGATGAAAAAAATGAAATATTTCTTTTCCGAAAACGGTGAAATTTTCGCCTAAAATTTATATCTTTATTCCATTGAACTTGCTAAAGTTGTAAAAGCCGCTAACGCTTCAATACAACTTCTTTACGCAAGTTCAATTTTACAAAGATTAAATTTGTGTTCCTAATATAGAAATGAGAACTCAAATTTGAATTCTCATTTTTAAAAGTAATTATTCTTTAAAATAAAAAAGAATATATTTAAATAACTATTAAAATTTCCTAAAATTTATAATTAAAAATCTTAATTACTATTTTAGCTTCTAAATTTTATTAATTATTAAATATATTCTTTATACAAGTTGTAATATTTAAATTAATCTTTACTTATTATATAAATGAATGGGCTGTCGTACTAAAAATTTTATATACAATAATATTGTTTTTATAATTAAAAATTAACACAATATATTGTAGTATTTATTCTTAATGCAACAGCCCCTGAAAATATATTTAAAGGAATTCAACCTAAGTTGAATTTCAATATTAACTACAAACTACTCACTAAAAACTATAAACTAGTTAAGAATAATGTATAGATTCATTCAATGTTATTTATAATTTTAATGGTACAAATATAGTTTCTTTTTCTATTTCACTTATGAATCCACCAATTTTATAAACATCATTAAGTAAATTCATATTTATAACCTCATTTACTTTTCCACTTGCAATTGCTTCACCAAGCTTCATAACTATTATATTATCACTATATTTTATTGCTTGATTAATATCATGTAACACCATAACAACAGTTAAATTACTTTCTTCATTTAACTCCTTAACAAGCTCTAATATTTCAACTTGATGATAAATATCTAAATATGTAGTTGGTTCATCTAAAAATAATATTTCACTTTTTTGTGCTAGTGCCATTGCAATAAATGCTCTTTGTCTTTCTCCACCTGACATACTCATAACTGACTTATCCTTTAATTTTTCAAGACCAGTTCTTTTTATTGCCCATTCTACTATTTCTTCATCTTCATTACTATTTCCTTGGAAATACTTTTTGTGAGGTATTCTTCCATAATAAACCAACTCTTTTACTGTAATGTCACTTGGTACAGTATTTTGTTGATGAACAGTTGCAATTTCTTGTGCTAATTCCTTTTGTTTTAATGACTTTATAAATTTACCTTTAATTATTACATCTCCAGATGAAGGCTTATTTAATCCAGCAAATATACTTAATAAAGTAGATTTACCACTTCCATTTGGCCCTAATATAGTTGTTACTTTTCCCTTTTCTATTTCAACATTTAAATTATTGATAAATGTCTTATCTTTATCATAAGAGAAATTTAAATTTTTCGCCTTTATCATTACTTTAAGTCACTCCTTCTTAAAAGATATAAGAAAAATGGTGCTCCCAATATTGCTGTTACAACTCCTACTGGTATTTCATTAGGTCTCATTGCCATTCTTCCAATAGTATCTGCAAATAAAACTAAAAATCCACCTACAATTCCACTACAAGGAATTAAATACTTGTGATCTGAGCCTATTATGATTCTACAAACATGTGGAACAACTAATCCAACAAAAGATATAACTCCTGCAATTGCAGTAGATATACTTGCTAAAAATACTGCTACGGCAGTAACTATTATCATATATAAATCTGAATTAAATCCTAAGCTTCTAGCATTTTTAGTTCCTAAGGCTAGTATATTGCAAACCTTTCCTAATAATAATGCTGCTATTATACCTATTACAGAATAAATAAGTAATATATGTACATTACTCCAATTAACTGTTGCTAAACTTCCCATCATCCATTTTTGAATATTAGAAGATCCTAATCCTGCACTTACAGTAATCATAGATGAAATTCCACCTAATAATGCATTACATGCTGCACCTGCTAATACAATTCTTATTGGAGATAATCCATTTTTATATGCCATAAGATAAATAATTACACAGCATATTAACCCTCCTAAGAATCCAAATATAGGTCTTAAGTTAGTTACTCCTGGTACAAACACCATAAAAAATACCGTAACTGCACAAGCACCTGATGATATTCCAGTTATATACGGATCAGCTAGTGGGTTTCTTATTACTGATTGTAATAAAACACCTGCTATTGCTAAATTAGTTCCAACTAATACAGCTATTATAACTCTAGGCATTCTTAAATCCTTAATAATACCTATATTCCCCTCTGAACTCCCTGAAAATAGCCCAGTTATAAGTTCTTTAAATGTTATATTAACACTTCCTAATTTTAGTGATACTAATGCTGTTATTAATAATACTATTAATGATATTAATATAAATGATATTTTAAACTTTTTATTTGAAACTCTCATAATTATTCCCCGCTACCATGAACTATATCACTTAGCATATCTAATCCTTCAATAACCTTAAGGTTTGCACTCATTCCAAAATAATTATTATCTAAATAAATTACTTTTCCTTCTTTTACAGCATTTATATTTTGCCATGCAGTATCACTTGCCATTTCCTTTTCTAATGCAGCTTTTGTTTCTTCAGGCATTGCATGAACCATAACTAAAATCTTTTCTGGATTAAGTAATGCTAAATCCTCTTTATTATAAGTTGTAAATGATTTGCTATTATCTTCAACTATATTTTTTCCACCAACAATTTCTACTAAGCTTCCAATATAAGATTTTGCTGTAGCTATCATAGTTGATCCTGGAGCTGCAAATAATACTAAAACTTCTGGCTTTTCTAAAGATGCTGCCTTTTCTTTAGCTTCTTTTTCCTTAGATTCTATCTTTTCTAATAAAGCCTTTGCTTCATCATTTTTATTAAACTTTTCTCCTAATGTATTTATTGCATTCTTTAATCCATCTAAACTTTCTAAAGATACAAATTCACTTGGAATATTATTTTCTTTAAATAAATTCATATAATCTGAACCTAAAGTATCTACAGATACTACTAATGTTGGATTTAGTGATTTAATTATTTCTAAATCTGGGCTCATTGGATTTCCAATTTCAACTGCCTCTTTAGTACTTTCTGGTAACTCATATGATGTCTTTGGTACCCCTGAAACCTTCACTCCTAAGGCATCTAATATTTCTGTAACTGCTACAGATGTAGAAACAACTACCTCTTCTTTACTTGCAGTATTTGTAACTTTTTTTTCATTTTCTACTGACCCACAACTTATCATACTTAATGCCATAATACCAGCTGTCATCAGAGACATAACTTTTTTAAATTTCATAATACATAACCTTCCTATTTTTATTTAGGTATTCTTATTATTTTTTCTTTGATTTTACAATAGCTATAACTCCTCCAATTACAACTATTGCAGCCACACCAGCTATAGCATAAATACCTTTATTATCTTTCTTTTCTTGTTTACCAATTAAATTTTCTTCCTTTAATGTTTCTTCTTCAATTTCAACATTAACTTCTTCTTTTAAGTCTTCCTTTTCTTCAATTGCTTCTAACAATGTTAATGTTTCCATTTTTGGTATAACTTTAAATTCAACATCTCTTTCCATAGGACCAACATAAATTATAGCATCCATATCTGCATCTACTTTATCAACTGCAACCTTTAATTTAACAGTTCCATCTTCACTATTTTCTTCTACCATTTCAACTGGAGCTTCTTGCCCATTAACTTTCATTCTATAGTTTTCCATAAATTCACTTCCTGCAAATCCAACAGTATATATTATATGGTCTCTTGTTACTTCTACATTCATAGTTGGTAAAAGATATGTTCTTGACATTGACATTCCTATTTCTGATTCATGATATACATCATTTTCAACTTGGTATATCCCACTTGTAATTTCATTTTCAGTTGCATATATATTTTTAGTTCCTATAGTAAATATTAACCCTAAAGCCATTGTTCCTATTAACATTCCTTTAATCTTGCTTAATATTTTCATTTTCTTTTCTCCTCTATCAATAAACCTAAATTAGGAGGAAAATAAATAGACATGCTATTTTATTTCCCCCCTCTTATACTTCTTGTTAAATTACTTTCTTTTTCTTACTAAAACAGTTCCTGCTGTTGTTAACATTAATCCTAATCCTGCAACAGCTCCAGCCCCTATTGGTGCTCCTGTTTGTGGTAATGTTTCTACTGTATATTCTTTTATGAATGTTAAAGTATCCTCTAATAATGTAACACCAAATTCAACACCTCTAGACATTGGTACTACGAAAGTTTTAACTTTTATACTATCGCTTAAGCTTGAAAGTACAAATCTAACATTTGTTGTATCACCACTTGTACTCTTAGTAACATTAACTTTCTTACCATTTACATAAACTTCATGGTTTTGCATAAATGCTGCTCCAGTGAAAGTTAAAGTAACATAGTATTTTCCATCTATTTCTTCAACTTTAGAAGTAGAGTTTAAATACTTTCTAGCCATAGATCTTCCTGTTTCATTTTCATGAGTTACACTATTTTGAATAGAATATAATTTACCCTTAGTTATTTTTATTTCTTCATTATTTGTATTTGAATTTGAAACACCACTTGATGCATTGTTGTTTGTATTTCCACTAGTTGCTGAATCACTAGTTGTTCCACCAATATTAGCTGATCCATCTGTAACTAATTTTAATGTATCCTCTAATATGTTAACTCCAAATTCAACATTATTACCCATCATACTAACATAAGCTGATGCTTTTATTGAATCCTTTAAACTTCCAACTTCAAACTTTAAGCTAACAATTTCATTATTTACTGTTTTAGTTGTATTTACTTCATTTCCATTAACATATATCTTATGGTTACTCATCATTGTTGATCCCATAGATGTAAATGTTAATGTAACATATGTCTTTCCATTTACTTCTTCAACTTTTACATCTTCACTTAAAGTTTTTCTTGCCATATTAAGACCTATTTCATTTTCATGAGTTACAGTATTCTTTCCTACATAAACTTTAGTACCTTGTACTTCAGTTGTTCCACTGTTTGATCCATTGTTGTTTGAATCATTAGTATTTGATCCACCATTATTTGAATCTTCATTTCCAGCATTTCCACTATTGTTTTCATTTCCTGGTTTATTTGTTTCACCATTATTTCCTGAATCTGTTGAAGAGTCATTTTCTTTATATTCGCTTAATTCACCTTCATGTAATAAGTCAACATCAACAGTATGTAGCTTTCCTGGGAATACAACTTCTGGAAGACCTTCATTAAAATATGTTAAGTTAATCTTTACTCTTGTATAAAGCTTGTCTATTGAATCTACATTAAAGCTTATTGATCCATCTTCATTTTTAACAAACGCAACTTCATTTCCATCTATTGTTATTGAGTTTGTTGATTTTACTGTTTCTAATCCATCCTTATTGTACTTCATAGTTACAGTAACTTTTCCATCTTTAACTGTTACTATAGAATTAGCATCTATATAGTTTCTTATTCCACTTTGACTATCTCCACCACTTTTTAATGTCTTATTTGCTATTATATACTTTCCATCAGCTAATTTATTTCCTTGATTTTGATCTTCATCTTTATCTGATGAATTATCAATTGTTGGAATTGTACTGATATCATTTGTTACTAAGAAAGATACTTCTTTTCCCATAATTGTTATAGTCATATCTATTCTTACTTTTGCTTCTGCAGATGGAACTTCAAAAGTAATAGATTTATCTTCTTCATTATTAACAGAATTTAAGTTAACACCATCTAAAGTTGCTTTTATATTTTTCATCATCTTATACATATCATCTGCAAACTTAAGTGTCATAGTTGTTTTATCTTCTGAAACAGTTATAACAGTATCTTCTTTTAATGCCTTTCTAGCCATGCTTGTACCTATTGATGATGTTGAATCTCCAATATATTCTGTTGAATTTTTAACAATATATGTTCCAGTTTGGAATTTCTTTTCTGAAAATGATTGAACATCTATAACATCAGTTCTTTCAGTAGCCCAAACAGCGTGTACATTTGAACCCATTACAGTTGTTGTTATCATAACAGCCGCTAATAATTGACATATCTTTTTCTTTAACATAAATTATATCCCCCTAAAGCCAAATTTATAAATTTATCTTCATTGACATTTTATTTATTTTAATTCATAATAATTGATATTGATTATCATTTACTTATAACATAATAACATATATTTTATTAGTTAGTTTTAACAATATTTATATTTTTTTTAACAATATTTTTATACTTTTATGCATATTTTTTAGGGGGGATATAATCTCTATGATTTCAAATATATTAACTAATTTTTTTAATTGCTTTACTGTTCCTACATTATTATTAAATTATAATTTCCAAACTATTTTTACTCATAATCATGATTCAAAAATTGATATTTCATTTTATACATCAAAAGCCATAGAAATTGTTAAAAACTTAAATTTTATTTCAAATACAACATCTTTTAATATTACTAATGATATTTCTTTTAGTTGTATTTCATTTAATCATTATGATAATTCTAAAATGTATTTGCTAATAGGACCTTATAGTACTAAGGAACTTTCTAATAATAATAGTGAAATTAATATTTTAACTGAAGAATGGATTAATAATATAATCAAATTGCATACATATATTATTAGTAATCATATTGGAAAATTTAATAATCTTCAAAATATATCTCCATGTGTTAACCATGCAATTAAATATATTGAAAAAAATTATTCAAATGAAATTTTAATAGATGATATTTGTGCTGAATTAAATATTAATAAATGCTATTTTTGTAGTGTATTTAAAAAAGAAACAGGATTAACCTTTATTAACTATTTAAATAATTATAAAATTGAAAAAAGTAAAGAATTATTAAAAAACCCTAATTTATCATTACTTGATATTTCTTTATCTGTTGGTTATAATAACCAAAGTTATTTTAGTACAGTATTTAAAAAAACAACTTCTAAAACACCTTTAGAATTTAGAGAAGATTACTTAAAAAATAAAAACTAGAATCATTATGTCTCCTATGTAGTTATAGGAGATATATTAATTCCAGCTTATTTAATATATTTTTATTTTTTTATTAATACCTTTTGTATTTCATTTAAGTTTTTATAACTATTATAACAATGATTTAATATATCTTCATCTGCTTCCTTTAAATCTACAACATGTATAGCTATAATTCTAGCATTAAATGCTGCTCTTATTCCTGCACTAGAATCCTCAATTACTATACATTCACTTGGTAAAACATTCAACTTTTCAGCAGCCTTTAAAAATATTTCTGGATTAGGTTTAGTTTCTTTAACATCATCTCTTGATATTATTACATCAAAAAATTTTTCTATATCAGCTTGTTTTAACTGCTTTAAAGCTCTTTCCTTAGCTGCAGAAGTTGCTAATGCAATTTTAAAATTATTATTTTTTAAATTTGCTAATATTTCGTAAGCTCCTGCCTTTAATGAAACTCCTAATTCTACAGCCCTATCTAAATTTTCATCCTTTTCTTTATACATAATATCTATTGGCAAGTCTTCACCATAATTATTTAAAAATACCCTTTTTACATTCTCTCTTCCTGTTCCTAAAACTTGAATATAAATTTCTTTTTTTAATTTATATCCATACTTTTCAAAAACTTCTGACCAAACTTTTAAATATACTAATTCTGTATCAAATATTACTCCATCCATATCAAATATTACAGCTTTAATTTTATTAATATTCAATTCCATAACTTTTCCCTCCATTTATACATAAGTAAATGACTTCTTCTCTCATAATTTCATATGGTCTACTAGAATATACCCTATAAACTATATCTCCATTAAAATTAATAATATCTTTTGCTCTAATTCTCAAAACTTTTATAATAATTATTTTTACATCTTCACTTTACTCTTTCAACATAATTAAACTATTTTATTATTATGTTTTTCATCAATAAGCAATAATTTGTATCAAAAGATATCTTAATGTATTTTTTTATTTCATTTTTTTGCTTATTACTATTATATTTTCTTTTTATTTACCCCTAATTCATATTTTTTATAATTTTCTTTTCATATCAACATTATATTTATATACCTCAGAAAAATAATGTAAAAAAAATTGTTCTTATTTTATTTTACATTATTTTCTATTTATTATAGAATGTGTATATACATCAATTTTTATTTTTCCACTAATTTTTCTTAAATAAATTACATATTATTTAATAATTTTGATGAATAGGAGGATATTTTATAATCATGAGTTGTTGGGCTATATTAGGTATAAATCCTACTAAAAATATAGATGTAATTAAAGATGCATATACTGAATTAAGTAATTCTACAAATGCTAATGAGTTAATAAAACTAAAATCAGCTTATAATAAAGCTTTATCCTTAGCTAAAACTTCTATTAATGACTTAAACTTATCTTTACTTGGAAGTTCAAATTTTGATATTTTATCAGCTTTAATAAATTCTTCTATAGATAGTAAATCAATTGATACTATAGATAAGTTTATTGATGAAGCAAATGAAATTTATAATAATCCTGTGCTTAGGTTTAATATAGATTCATGGATTAATTTATTAACTTCACCTATTTTAGAATCTTCTTCAAAAGAACTAGCAAGTATAGAATTAATTAAGTTTTTATCTAATCACAAATATTTAACAACAAAAACCTATAAACTCTTTGATACTAAATTTAATTGGATAAAAAATAAAGATAAATTAAAATCAAAACTTAGTTCTCAATTATTAGATTCATTTATTAATCATATAGAAAATCCTTTACCTTTAACATATAAATATTTAAATAATTTAGACTCTAAAAAGCTTGATGAATATCTTGAATTAAGAGAAAAGGCTTATTTATCACTTCAAGAAAATCACATAGAAGATGAAAAAAATTGCCTATTTAAAGCATATTCAATTTATTCTAAAGATTTAGATTTATTAAAAATGATTGGATGTTATTACTTAAATAAAAATGATAATCTTATGGCATTAAGTTATTTTAGAGAAGCAATTAATATCAATGATAATGATTTATACAGTCTTGCAAAATTAGGACATTTATTAACTATAAATAAACAATATGATAAAGCAATAATTTACTTAGAGAAATATTTAAAAAGGCTTAAAAATTCAATCGATTTAGAATCATTAATTGATTTAGCTCATGCTTATCATTATTCTTATGAGTTGCAAAAAGCTAAAAGCTTATATAACTTTTTATTTAAATTACGCCCCTGGGATTTATCTATAAAGTTAGCTTTAGAAAATATAAATAGTAAACTTTTAACTGATTTATCTCCAAAACCATTAATTCCAGCAACTTATCAAAAATATATTAATTCATTTTTAAAACCTCTTAATTTAAAGTTACATGAAATATATAATAATTTTTCTTTTAGATTGCAAGAAGATAAATGGAATGAATTATTTTCTTTACCAATTGCTTCAAATGAATCATTATTTTATTTATTTGAAGAAACTATTATTACTTTTATAACTACAAATAAAAATATGCCTAAAAATATTTATGAGTTTTTAAGTAAAAATTTTAATTGGAACTTAAGAAATAATGAATTATTATCAATTTATCCTAACTTGAAAATTGATATATTATTTAATAAATTATATTCCAATGAATCACTTAGTTATGAATCGTTAAAAAATATAAAAATTAATAATTTAGAAAATTATATTGAATTGCGCTCTTTAGCTTATAATTCTATTTGTTCTAATTCTAATAATAGCGAAAAGTATTTAAATGATGCATTAAAATTATTTAATGGTGATTTTGAATTATATAAGTTATATGGACAATATTATTCAAATAATAAAGATTACAATAGTGCAATTGAAAACTATAAAATAGCTTTATCTTTAAAAGAGGATGATTATTACTCAATATGTACTTTGGCATTATTACTTACTAAAGTTGAAAATTATAAAGATGCAATTTTTTATTTAAATAAGAGTGTAAATACTCAAGCTGGTAAACTTTTATTAGATAATGAAGATTTTTTAATTAAATATGCTATTAGTTTTTACTATATAGGTAATTTAATTAACGCTAAAAAATACTTTAAAAAATTATTATTATTAAATCCAAATTTAAAATTTGTAAATATTTATCTAAAGAATATTAATGATAGATTAGCTCATAAAAAAACACCTATTCTACCTATATCCGTTATTGAAGATCCTGATTGCTATACAAATTCACTTCATTATACTACAAAGGGAAGAATTACAAATATTATATCTAAATTTAAACAAGGCCTTATATTAAAAAAATAATCGAATAAAAGGAAATCAATTTAGTTATATATATTGTATCGTTACAAATTTAAAAAAATTGATTTTCCTTTTTTATTCTTTTATAATTAATATTTAAAGGATGTGAAAAAATATGGCATTTAATCAGAAAAAAATTGCTCTTATAAATGATGTTACTGGTTTTGGAAGATGCTCTATAGCAGTTTCATTACCTATTATATCTGCACTTAAAGTTCAATGTTGTTTTATACCAACAGCAATCCTTTCTAACCATACTGGATTCAATAATTTTTTCTTTGAAGATTATACTTCTAAAATGACAGAATATATAAATAATTGGGAAATCCTTGGATTAAATTTTGATGGAATTTGTACTGGATTTTTAGGATCAAAAGAACAAATTAAAATAGTAGTAGAATTTTTAGAAAAATTTAAAACAAAAGACAATATAGTTTTAATTGATCCTGTTATGGGTGATTACGGAAAACTTTATTCTACTTATACTGATGAAATGTGTAAAGAAATGCAAAACTTAATTAAATATGCAGATGTTTTAACTCCTAACCTTACTGAACTTTGTAGGTTGTTAGACTTAGCTTATCCTTCACAAACTCCTTCACATGAAGAATTACATATGTTATGTAAAAAATTATCACTTCAAGGTCCTAAGAAAATAGTAATAACAGGATTACAAAGGCAAGGTTTAATAGAAAACTTTATATTTGAAAGTGACAAGCCTTATAGTGTAATAAAGGTAGAAAAAATAGGTATAGACCGTTCAGGTACTGGAGATGTTTTTTCTTCTATTGTATCTGCTAGCATTGTTAAAAGTGAAAGCCTTTATTCCTCAGTAGAAAAGGCTACAACTTTTATTAGCAAATGTTTAAAATTCACTACTGAATTAGATTTACCAGAAAATCAAGGTGTTTGTTTTGAAGAGTTTTTAACTGAATTAAAATAATATAAAGGAGAGAGGTATTATGGTTATTTTATATACAAGCAATAAAGGTAATTTTATAAATTTAAAAAATATAACCATTTCAGAAATGGAGTCAAAAGGAATTAAAAAAAACATATATGTAAATTTAACTAATCGTTGTCCATGTGCTTGTACATTTTGTTTAAGAGCAACAAAAAAAATGTCTGAAACTAATAGCTTATGGCTTGAAAAGGAACCAACTGCTGAAGAAGTAATTACTGAGTTTGAAAATATAGATATAAATCTTTATGATGAAATTATTTTTTGTGGATTTGGAGAGCCAACAGAAAGATTAGATGCAATAATTGAAGTTTCAAAATATATAAAGAAAAGAAATTCAAATATGAAAATAAGAATCAATACTAACGGCTTAGGCGACTTAATCAATAAAAAAGAAATTGCTCCTTTATTAAAAGGCCTAATTGATACAGTTTCAATTAGTCTTAATTCTCCAACTGCTGAAGAATTTTATGAACTAACTAAGAATAAATTTGGAATTGAATCTTATGATGCTATGAAAAAATTTGCAGTATCATGCAAATCTTATATTCCAAACGTTGTGTTTACTGTAGTTGATTGTATTGGTGAAGATGATATTAAAGCTAGCCAAAAAGTATGTGATGATTTAGGCATAAAATTAAGAGTTAGACCTTTTGAATAAATAAAAAATGATGTTCAATATTTTGAGCATCATTTTTTATTACTTAATATATTTAAAATTTTTATTCATTTAATAACTTTTCTAATTCTTTAACATTATTTGATGTTACAACTAATATATCATCTTCCAAAATTACCGTATTCCCATTGGGTACTAATACTTCTCCATCCCTTTTTATCATAACTATAAGTACTCTACCTAAAACATCAGCATCTTTTATAGGCTTATTTATTAAACAACTTTTTTTATCAACTGAAAATTCAGTTAATGTTGTACTTTTTTCTTCACGATATTCATTAAAATATTTAAGTTTATTTCCTGATAAAACTAATATATCACCTGGCAAAATTTTTGTAGAACCATTTGGAACAAATACATCTCCATTTCTTTTTATCATTACTACAAGAATATCCTCAGGTATATTAGCATCCATTATCATTTTATTTGCAATACTATTATTTTTATCTATTGTAAATTCTATCAAACTTGTACTTTTGTTTTCCTTATAATCATTAAATGTTTTTAATACAGATTCATCATTATCTATTAAATCTAATTTTTTAGCTAATATAGGTGTAATTGTTCCTTGAGCAACTACTGAAAATAAAGCTATAAAAAATATTATATGAAAAATATCATTATTAGTTGATACTCCATATGTTTCAGCAAAAATTGCAAAAACTATAGATGCAGCCCCTCTTATTCCTACCCATGATATAAATATTTGTTGTTTTATTGGTACATTAAACCAATATAATATACTAAATATAGATATTGGTCTTGCTACAAAAATCATAAATAATGATATTAATATTCCCTTTTCCATTACTAATGGTATTCTAGATGGAAATGCTAATAATCCTAAAACAAAAAACAAGGTAATTTGCATAAGCCATGATATACCATCTAAAAATTGGAATATACTCTTCTTATGTGGTATTTTTGAATTTCCTATAATTATTCCAGTTATATAAACACACAAATACCCATTCCCCCCTAAATATTCACTAAGGGAATATGATAATATTGCAATAGCAGTAATAAATATTAGATAAAATCCTTCTATTTCAAATTTAAATTTCCTTAACAAATAAACCGATAATTTAGCTAATATTATTGCTATTACTATACCAAATAAAATTTGATTTATAGTCATTATAAATATGTTTTCATTATTATTATTTGATATTAACATTAAAATAATTGTTGTAAGCATATATGCACAAGGATCATTACTTCCACTTTCTAACTCTAACATAGATGCAATTGATCCCTTTAAATTTAATCTTTGAGATCTTAAAATAGCAAATACAGATGCAGCATCAGTAGATCCAACTATTGCTCCAATAAGTAAGCCTTCCAATAATGTTGTTTTAAATATAAAAAAACATAGTAATCCAGTCAATCCAGATGTGAAAATAACCCCTAATGTAGATAAAAGAATAGATGGTTTTGCAACAGGCTTTGCCATCTTCCAATTGGTACCGAACCCACCAAAAAACATTATGAATATCAATGCAATTATTGCAATTTTATTGGTAAGTTGATAATCATTAAAATATATCCCCACAATTCCATCCGAACCAAATATCATTCCTAAAATTATGAATATTAAAAGAATGGGCACTCCAAACTTATATAATATTTTAGTAGACGTTATACTTATTAGTAATACTAGTCCACAAATTATCATTATTTTTATCATGTACTTCCCCCTATTTTTATATAAAGTACCTATTTTATACTATTCATTTTTTACAAAGTTAAATCAAAAAATTTTTAAAATTTTTTTAATTTTCTATAACTCAATAATATACCGACTTTCTAATTATATTTTCTTTATTTTCATGTAAGATATTTCAAAATAATTTTTATATAACTATATTAATAAAATTTTGATATAATATTTATAAAAAATCACTATAAGGAGGGCTATATGAATATAATTATTTGCTTAGATGACAATAATGGAATGATGTTTAATAAAAGAAGACAAAGTCAAGATAGAATTCTTCGAGCTGATCTAAAAGAATTTATTAAAGATAAAGACCTTTATATGAATAATTATTCTTATAAATTATATAAGGATATTGATAATGGTAATATTAAAGTTTCTGAAAATTTTTTGGAACAATGTACTGAAAATGACTTTTGCTTAGTAGAAGATAAATTATTAAATAATTATATAAATAAAATTAACAATATAATTATTTATAAATGGAATAGAATTTATCCTTCTGATCTTTATTTTGATATTAATTTAACATCAAATTCATGGGAATTACTTGAGACTAAAGAATTCGAAGGATCATCCCATGAAAAAATAACAAGAATTATTTATAGGAGAGTAAACTAATGAAAAACACCTTTAAATTTAAAAATCCACTAATCTTACTTTTAGGAACTTTGCTATTTGTAAGTAACCTTATCAGTTGCTCATCAATTAATACCCTTCCTATTGTAAATGATAGTGGACAAGCAATTGAAGATTCTAATAATCAACCTTTAACAACTTCAAATACTTCAAGTACTAATATTTCTAGTATAAATGATATACCTAAATACTCAGGAAAAGATATTATTATTTTAAATAATAATGTACCTAATTTTTCTAAGTCAGATTTAACAACTACTTCTTTTGAAAAATATTCTCCATTAGATAGTTTAGGAAGATGTGGAGTTGCATATTCAAATATTGGAACTGATGTAATGCCAACAGAAAAAAGAGAGTCTATCAGCTCCGTTAAACCAAGCGGATGGCATTCTGTTAAATATGATGTTGTCGAAGGAAAATACTTATATAATAGATCTCATTTAATTGGTTATCAATTAACTGCTGAAAATGCTAATGAAAGAAATTTAATTACTGGTACAAGATACTTTAATGCTACATTAATGCTTCCATATGAAAACATGGTTGCTGACTATATAAAAGAAACTAATAACCATGTTTTATATAGAGTAACTCCATTATTTGAAGGAAATAACCTTGTTGCAACAGGTATACAGATAGAAGCTAAGTCTGTTGAAGATGATGGTGAAGGTATTGAATTTAATGTATTTATATATAATGTACAACCTGGTATTACAATAGATTATGCCACAGGTGATAGTTCTCTTAATAGTGAAGAAATAAAGAAAAATACTAATTCTTCAAATTCAATTAATATAAATAATTCAAATACCTCTAATAATAATAATAAAGATAATACTTCCTCAAACTCATCTAATTCAAATAATAATAGTAATTCTTCTAATTCAAAATCAGTTATACGAGGTAATTCTAAATCTAAAATATATCATTGTCCAGGTCAAAGTAATTATGAAACTATGGCTGATTCTGAATACCTTGTTAATTTTAATAGTGAAGCTGATGCAATTGCAGCTGGTTATAGAAAAGCAAAACGATAAACATAATAAAAAGGGTGAATTTGTTAAAATTCACCCTTTTTATTATAAGTTATAATATCAATTATTAACATAAATAAAACTTTCACTAAACACTTATTTTTCATCTTTATTTTTTTACAATTATATTTTATTTTTTAAAATCAATCTTACCCAATGATTTAATTTCCTCTAAAGCTGAAATTACCTTTACTGATATTTTTCCATCCTCATACTTACAAATACTTATTTGAGCATTTTCTTCAAATCTTACTATTCCATTACCTTCATCATATCCAATAAAACTAAGGCTTCCTGTTGAAAAATATGGTTTACCGGCAAAACTTCCTTTAAATGAATGATGAGTATGTCCAGTAAAAATACCAACTATAGAACTTTTCCTTATTAGCTCTTCAAACCCATCATTATAATTAACTGATGGTGTAGTAAATTGATTCTTTATAAGATGATGATGACAAATTAAGATAGTTTTCTTGTTATTACTAATTTCTAATTGAGTTTTTAACCAATTATATTGAGAATCAGAAATAAATCCATCACTATTTTTATATATAGAATTATCAAACCCAATTATCCTTAATCCATCTATATCATTAATAGTATTATATGGTTCATTACATTCTTTATTAAACCAACCTTTATAAAAAGCTTCTTTATTATCATGATTCCCTAATGTAATTATATATGGAATCTCCCCTAATAAATTTTCTAATTCATACTTTAAAATTTCATAATCCTCAGATGTTCCTGATTCAACTAAATCACCAGTTATAATAATAAAGTCTATTTCGCTTAAATTTATCTTATTTAAAGAATTTTTTATTTGAATCAAAGGGCTTGTCATACAATTGAAAATAGAATTATAACCTTTTTCAACCCTAGGATATCTTCTCAAAAAATGAATATCCGATAAATGTAAAAACATCATGTTAAGTACCTACTTAGCTTTCTTTTTCTTATTTCTTTTAGTTTGTATACTAAATAATATAAGTGCAATTATTGTTGCCACATAAGGAATAGAAGCCGTAATTTGTGTTTTCAAAGATGTGTTTTGAAGTACATTTCCAGCTGCCTGAGAAAATCCGAAAAATAAACTTGATAAAAGAACACCTATTGGATGTGATTTACCTAAGTTATTTGCTGCCATAGCTATATATCCACGTCCAGAAGTCATATTTTGCATAAATAATGTTACAGTTCCCATAGAGAGAAGAACTCCACCTAATCCACATAATATCCCTGATAAACTTATTGTTAAAAATTGATACTTTTCTACTGGTGTACCAAGACTTCTTGCAGCTTCTTTATTTATGCCTATAGCACGTAATCTATATCCTAACACTGTTTTATATAAGAATATATATATTCCTATAGCTAATATAAAAGCTAAGTAATCAATAATTGTTAAACCTGAAAAAATAGTGCCTATTACTGGAATATCTTTTATAATTGGCAAATTAATCTTTGAAAGGCTTACTAAGCTAGAATCAGTAAATACACCTTTAGTTTTAAATATTATATAAAGCAAGTATGTTGTAACTCCTCCTATCATAGTATTAGTTGCCATACCAACAACTACTGGAGATGCTTTTAACTTAATTATGCAAAATCCTACAATAGCAGATACTATCATTCCACTAATTGCACCTGTAAGAACAGATAAAAATACATTGTGTGTATAATAATTTGCAACTATACTGAAAAATGCACCTGTTAGCATTGTTCCCTCCATTGCAATATTAAAGATACGTACTTTAGTGCATATAGCAGCTGCTAAAGTAACTAGTAAAATAGGTGTCATCATACGAAGAGTGGAATTAGCAACAACTGCTAAATAATCTACACTTAATTCCATTATTGTACTCCTTCCTTATCTGTTATATTTTGCTTCTTCTTATACCATTTAACAGCAAATTTAGCAGTAATTAACAAAGTAATAATACCTTGAATAATTGTTGTTACTTCAGATGGTACTCCCATACTACGCTCAATAGTGCTTCCCCCCGTTGTAAGACCTGCAAGAAATATACTGCTTACTAAAATACCAACTGGATGATTGCTTGACATTAATGATGCTATAATACCAGTCCATGCATACCCTGGAGATGTTATCATACTATCAACATAACGATATCGTGTTCCTAAAACTTCACATGCTCCTCCAACCCCTGCTAAGGCTCCACTTAACATTAATACGTAATACATCATTTTGGTGCTATTAATACCACCATAATTAGCAAAGTTAGGATTTAATCCACCCATTTTCGCTTTATATCCAAAGCTTGTTTTTTTCATTATAAAAAGTATAACTAGCACACAAATAACAGCAATTACAAATCCCCAATGTAATGAATAACCTTTAAACATTTTAGGTAAAATATTATCAGTTAACTTTTGAGTTTGAATTGCAGAAGAATCTAGTCCTAACGGATCCTTTACTACATATGTTGTAAAATAAGATGCTATATAATCTGCAATATAATTCATCATAAGAGTTATAATAAGTAAATCTAATTTAAATCTTTCACTTACATATGCAGAAATAAGAGAATATAAAACTCCTACTAATGCCCCACTTAAAAGAGACATTGTAACAACAAATACTGTTGGTCCAGGACATATTACAGCTACAACAGCTGATGTAAATGCACCTAAAACCATTTGCCCTGCAGCACCTAAACTTGAATATCCTGATCCCCAAGCTAAGGCTCCAGCAAGTCCTGCAAATATAATAGGAACTGAACGTGTTAAAGTCGTGGTTAAATAATATGCTGAACCAAATCCACCCTTAAACATCCCTATAATTGCCTCAAAAGGATTAAAGCCAGAAAATGCTATAATTACACCACCTATTAATAATCCAACAACAATTGCTTGTAGAGGATGCTTTAATGGTTCACATATCCTAGAAAACTTGTTCTTTTTAATGTTCCTATATAACGAATTTTTATTTTCCATTATTATTTTTACCTCCTACCATTAAAAGACCTAATGCCTTTTCATCAATACTTCCTCTTTTAAATTCACCTACAATTTCGCCTTCATAAATTAGATAAATTCTATCACTTAAATCCATAATTTCACTTAATTCAGAAGATACTAATAATACACTATCACCATTATTCCTCTTTTCAACAAGTTGATCATGAATAAATTCTATTGCTCCTATATCAATCCCTCTTGTAGGTTCACAAGCAATAATAAGAGGAGTTTCCTTAGACATTTCTCTTGCAACAATAAGCTTTTGAGCATTCCCACCTGAAAGTTCTTTTATTTTTTGAGAATATGAATCCGCTTTCACCCTAAATTTTGAAATTAAATTTATAGCATGATTTATAACCTTATCAGTATTTAAGATACCCCTTTTAGAAAATTCATCACTATCCTCATATCCCATTAATGCATTTTCAGCAAGAGTTGCATCTGGAGCACTTCCCCACATATATCTATCCTCTGGAACATGAGCTATTCCAGCTTCTCTTATATCCCTGACAGTATTATTAGTAATATCTTTGTTATTGATGATTACATTGCCAGTATCAACTTTTTCTAATCCTGTTATACATCTTATAAGCTCTGATTGACCATTACCAGATACTCCCGCAATACCTACTATTTCTCCTCTTTTAATATGTAAATTAACATTATTTAAAATATTTTTATTATGTTCTCCCATTAAAGTTAAATCTTTAACCTCTAAAAGCTTTTCATTAGTTTCTTTTTCCAGAATCACTCTATTAGTAATTTGTCTTCCTACCATTAAATAAGATAATTCATCTATGCTTGTATCTTTCTTTAACTTCTCAGCAACTACTTCTCCAAGTCTCATTACTATAACCCTGTCTGCAACTTCCATAACTTCATGAAGTTTATGTGTTATAATTATTAAACTTTTACCTAGATTCGCCAATTGCTTCATAGTTTTTAAAAGTTCATCTACTTCAATAGGAGTAAGAACTGCTGAAGGTTCATCAAAAACTATAATATCTGCATTTTGATAAAGGGTTTTTAATATTTCAACACGTTGTTGAAGTCCAACTGGACATTCTTCCACAATTGCATTTGGATTTACATTTAACATATAACGCTTTGAAAGCTCTTCTACCTTTTCAATATTCTTTTTATAATCAAAGAATATCCCCTTTTTCATTTCATTCTTATATACAATGTTTTCAGCTATAGTCATTGATTCAAAAAGCATAAAATGTTGTTGAACCATTCCAATTCCTTGCTTCATTGCATCTGATGGATTATGAAAATTCATTTTCTTACCATTAATAAATATTTCTCCTGAATCAGGTTTTTCTAACCCATAAAGAATTTTCATTATAGTTGACTTTCCTGCACCATTTTCACCAACAACAGCAAGTATTTCTCCTTTATTAAGATTAATATTAACTTTATTATTAGCAACTACATTACCATAGGTTTTAACGATATTTTTCATTTCTAAAAGCATGTCAAAGTTACTCCTTTTCTAAACTAATATGTAATATATAAAAAAATCTAATCTTCAAAATAAGTATTTCTGCTACTTTTAAAACTTCTATACAATTTCCTATGAAATATAAATTTTTCAAGATAATAAATTAAGGGCCAAAGCCAAAATTGCCTCTGCCCCTTATTTAAAGTAAAATAAATACTTATTATAATCCAATTATTTTGCAGATTCCTCAGGAACTTCTATAACTATTTCACCTGAAATAATTTTTTCTGCTGCTGCCTTACCAGCTTCTATAACTTCATCAGTTATAATTTCTGTATTTCTATAATTCATTTCCTCTGGTAAAACACCTACAACCCCAAATGCACCTTCTTTTAATCCTAATACTTGTGAACCGCCATTTAATTTACCAGCTAAAAATTCATCAATTATAGTATTCATAACAGCTCCAGTATTCTTTAATAATCCACTTATGATACTTGTATTTTCAGAAGTTGTTTGGTCAACACTTAATCCTGTTGTATATATTGGTGTACCCTTTTTATTTAATTCTTGAGCTGCTTGATATATACCTGAATTTGCACTTGCAGATACTCCTCCAAATATAAAGTTTGCTCCTGCAGCCTTTTGTTGTAATGCATACTCATAAGCTAAATTAGTATCATTATAAGAATTAGTGTAATTATACATAAAGTTAGCATTTGGATTAACAGATTTTACTCCTTCTGAAAATCCATATCTATATTTATAAGTAGCTTGTGTTTGAAATGATGCTATATAACCATATAAGCTTTCATTAGGAAAAGCTGTTCCAATCATTGCACCTAATACATATGAACCTTGTGCTTCATTAAATCCAAAACTTGTTACCTTTTGGTTAGCAGCTGTTGTGTCAATTACTGCATATTTAGTATTTGGAAACTTATCTGCTGCATCACTAAAAGGATCAGCTGCTTGCCATCCAATACCTATTATTAAATCATATCCTTCATTAGAAGCTGCAAGTGTATTTTCCTCCCAAGCAGCTGTATCTGTACATTCAATAGACGTCATCTTAAATCCATAAGTATTACTTGCCTTTTCTAAAGCTTCATATGCTTGAAGAATAAATTGTTCTGTTCCAATTGTATCTGAAATTAAAGCTATATTTAACTTTGAATAATCTCCATTAGTATCTTTGATACCAATTGATTCATTGCTTGTTGAATCTGAACATCCGGCAAAAAGAAAAGTTGTCATGATAAATAGTAAAGAAGTTATTATTTTTTTCATTATTTAATCTCCTGTATTTCATTTTTGTTACTTTAATTATAATAATTATATATGCTTTTAAATATGACATAGGTCATATTTCGATAAAAAAACTGTATATTTTTTTATTTATTCTTTTTATTATTCGCTTTTATTGTAATTAAACATCATTTTTTGTATTATTTTATTTTTATATTACTTTATTTTCTTTAGAATAATTTATTTATACTTAATATTACATTATTGTAAGAAATAATTATTTTTCATTCGCATTTCATCTTATTGTTATATATTTTTCATTATGTTAAAATCATAAATGTAACTAGAATAATATTATTGTTAATTAACTTACTCGTTTGGAGGCATTATGATAATTGTTAAAAACAAAGATTTGCTAGATAAATACATTTCTACAACTGGAATTTCCAGACTTTTTTCTCAAGATATAAGTAATCTATTAGAACTGTTCTATCTAGAAAAGGGAGATTTTCTAATTAATGAGGGAGAATGTTCCGATTATTTATTTTTTTTAGTAAATGGTAAATTAAAAGTTTTTTCTCATTCAACTTCTGGAAAAATAATGTCTTTATCACTTTTTAATTCATTTCAAATTATAGGTGAAACTTGTAGCTTATGGAATAAACCTCCTACAGCATCAGTCCAAGCTACTTGTAAAACATATTGCATAGGTATATCTATGCAATATAGAGACCTTCTTTTAAACGATATAGTATTTTTAAGATATATTTGTCAAAATTTAGGTGATAAACTAAGTTATATGAATAATAATACTTGTATTAATCTTTATGAATCATTAGAGAGTAGATTAGCTTCCTTTATATTAAAATCAGAAAACAATGGTATTTTTTCTTATAACTTAACAGAATGTGCAGAACTTTTATGTACAAGCTATAGGCACTTACTAAGGATTATTAATTTATTTTGTAATACAAATAAGTTATCTAAAAATGGAAAATCATATAAAATTATAGACAGAGGCTATTTAGAAAGTATTGCTTCTAATTCAATTATTACATAAATAAAATCTAATATAATATAAAGGGGTTCTCACTAAAATTTTATACATATTAATTATTTTTATAATAAAAATCAATAAGATATATTGCAGTATTTATTTTAATGAGCTTCCCCATTTTACTACCTTTCCTGAATAAACTTTATATACTTTTTAATAATTTCTACACATTCATCATAAGAAAATCTAGATGTATTTAAAATTAAATCATAATTTTCAGCATCTCTCCATTTTTGTCCTGTATGATATCTATAATAAATTCCCCTATATATATTGGTCTTATTTATCCACTCTTCAGCCTCTTTTCTTTCCATACCCAATCTTTTCATTTCTCTAAGTATACATTCTTCATTATTTGCATGGACAAATATTTTTATTACATTTTTATTATCTCTTAAAACATAATCTGCTCCACGACCTATTACAATATATGAGTTTTCCTTTGCTAACTCCTTTAACACCTTTGCTTGATAATTAAATAAATTATCATTTGAAGTAAAATCATTACTTTCTGGTGGAATCAATTCCCCATTATAAACTCGTTTTGATACCTTATATAAAATACTCTTTTTTGTATCTTCATCAACCATTGCAAATAGCCTTTCATTTATTCCACTATCATCAGATGCTAATTTTAATAATTCCTTATCATAAACCTTTATATTTAACTGCTTAGCTAATAAATTAGCTATAATAGACCCACCACTTCCACAGCTCCTTGTAATAGTTACAACAAAGTTATCCATAAAATCCACTCCCTTTATAAAAATAAATTAAGTAATTTAACTAATTAAATATCTAAGTATTAACTTTATTGTTATTTAAACTTATCTTTAAGCTTATAATCATATAGTAAAATATAAAACTGTATTATTATATATAATTTTATTTTCTTCAATATTCCTGATTTGAAAATTTCTAATATAAATCTACTTCAATTTACCTTTTATATTTACTATAATCTTATACTCCTTATTTTTAGTGCTTTTGGTCAAGAAAAAAGAGCCTTTACTCCTAAGAATAAAAGCTCCTTACTTTAAAACATATTTTACTTATAACTAGTTTAATATTTATTATTATGTTATAAATTACTATATATATTTTTATTTATTAACAAATAGCTCCTCCAACAGCATTAATATCATTTTTATTTTCAATAGCTGCTTTTATTGCTAATTCTAGTCCCTTACTAATATCAGCTATGCTCATTGATGGCTTTCCTGGTTTATCTATAACTTGAGCTGGTATATATGGAACATGTATAAATCCAGCTTTCATATTAGGGTACTTCTTATCAACTAAGTATAATAAGTGATACATAACATGGTTACATACAAAAGTTCCTGCTGTGTTTGAAACTGATGCAGGTAATCCACCTTCTTTAATTTCATTAACCATTGCTTTTATTGGTAGGTTAGAAAAATATGCTGGTTCACCATCTTCATATATTGATATATCTATAGGTTGCTTACCTTCATTATCTGCTATTCTTGCATCATCTAAATTAATTGCAACTCTTTCTGGAGTAATATCAAATCTTCCTCCAGCTTGACCTATTGATATTACTATATCAGGATTATATTTTTCTATTTCTTCATTAATTTTTTCTAATGACTTTCTAAATACCGTTGGTATTTCAATCTTAATTACTTCAGCATCTGAAATATTGTCTGGTAATAATTTAACAGCTTCTAATGCTGGGTTTATATTTTCTCCTCCAAATGGATCAAATCCAGTTATTAATACTTTCATATTTTTTTCTCCTTAAAATTTCATCTTATTTTATAAATATAATTATTTTAAATAAAACAATTATATTTTTAATACTATTATATATATTTATTAACTAAATTAAAATGCTAAGAAATACATTAATAAAATATGAGTAATTAATAAACCTATAGCTACTGGTGCTTGATGTCTTATTATTGCATTTTTATCATCAATTTCAAGTAAAGCTGCTGGCATAACATTAAAGTTAGCTCCCATTGGTGTTAATAATGTTCCACAATATCCTGCTGTTAATGCTAAAGATCCAGCAATAGCTACATTAGCTCCTTGTGCAAATACGAATGGTATACCAACTCCAACAGTTATTACTGAAAATGCAGCAAATGCATTACCCATTATCATTGTAAATAATGCCATACCCACACAATATGCAGTAACACCTATAAATACATTACCCTCTGGTAATACACTTGATATACCAGAAGAAATTACATCTCCAACACCAGCTGCTGTAAATACAGCTCCAAGTGCTGCTAATAATTGTGGTAATATTCCTACCGGTCCTACTGATTGAATCATTCTATCAGATTCTTCAACAAGAGCTACTGGCTTAGCTTTTGTAATAATAAATGTTACTATCATTGCTACAATAGATGCAACCCCTATTGCTGCAGTTCCTGAAATTGGTGTAAATTGTGCAATTCCTAAGGCTACTAAAGCTATAACTAATGATGGTATAAATATCTTTAATCCTAACTTTTTAGCTTGCTCTTCTCCAAACTTTTCATTTAAAGTCTTAATATTTCCTGTTTTTACTTGCTTAGTTAAAGTAAGCACTGCAATGACAACTAATATTCCACCAACAATAACTGATGGTATATATGGGCCAAATATAAATATAAATCCTAATAATGCCCAAAATAAAGTCGTTCCTATTTTAGCCTTATGATTTTTATCTTTTAATGTTAATAAAGCTGTATTTAACATCATAATTCCAATTATTATGTAGAATATTTCTAATAATATATTAGAAATTGCTTTAAAATCCATATGTCTTTTCTCCTTTGTAACTATTTATTTCTTTTTCCAAATGTTCTTTCTAATTGCTTATCAAGGATAATATTTTGAATAATTACTAATATAAATGCAATTACTGCTACAGGAACTGATGCTTTTGCTATCTCTAATCCTGTTGTTGCATATCCTAAATCACTTAATGTATTAGAAATTAATAAAACTCCACTACTTGCTAAGAAAAGATTTTGCCCATAAAAATTACCATAGTTATCCATAGATGCTGCTGCTGCTTTAATCTTATCTTCATATTTTTTATCTATTTCACCATATTTACTTATAGCTGCACCTTGAGCCATTGGATTTATTAAAGGTCTAACAAATTGAGGATGTCCACTTATTCTTAATGACATAGCTCCAGCAATTTGTCTTATTAAACAATAAAGTGTTAAAAGCTTTCCTGTTGAAAGATTTTTTATATTTTTAATTAATTCAACTGCTTTCTCTTTTAATCCATATCTTTCTGATATACCTATTATAGGTAAAGTTAATATAAAAATAGTTATTAATCTTTGATTAACAAATGTTTTACCAAGTATTGATAATATTTCAGTAATATCCATATGTGCTGCAAAACCTGTAGTAAGTGCTGATATTATTATTACAGCAATACTATCTAATTTTAATGCAAATCCTACTATCACCACAAAAATTCCAATTAGTACCATTTTATCTCCCTCCAAATTTTCTTTATAATATATTTATACTCTTTTTTTTCTATGTTTGTCTACAAGAATTTTATACCTTATGTATTTTTTTATATATTTTTATATAATTTATTTAATATTATAACAGTTTTATTAATAAAATAGCAATATAATTATTTATAAATCATTATATTGTTATACATAAAATTTTTAGCCTTAAACAAAATTTACTATATTATAGTTTCACATTCTAATATTAAAACCTTAATATCTATAATTAAAAATATAATTATTTTAATTTTAAATTAAACTAAATTTTAAATATATAATTTATAAATTTCAAAATACTGTTTCACTTAAAACAAAACTTAAGCTTAGGATGTATACTAAATTTAGTAACTATCCTAAGCTTAAGTTTTATTACTTTTATATTTTTTTATAAATACAAACTATCAATTGAAAAATTTGCACTGTCGTATTAACCTATTTAATAAATTATATTATTTTATTAAGGAATTATCTCCAATATATATACTAATAACCCTAAAATTAATAATAAAAGTAGTATAAATAATATAATATTAAATATCATACTCAACCTCTCATAAATACTTTGTTTAAATATATTCTCAATGTAAAATAAATATTATCTTTATTTTATATTATTTGTCCCTTTTTAGGTAAAAGTATATCTCCATTTTCATTATAAAGCTTTTCTGGGCGATAAGAATGAATTGGAACTAATAGTTTTGGAGAAATTAAATTAATTATTTTTATTAAATCCAGTGGTCTTGCATGTCCAGTACATTTAACAATATTAAACTTTATATCATTATCTTCAAAATTCTTTACAAACGGCTTAAAATTAGGATCAAAATCACCTAATGGAGTTGCATCTGTATGTATATAAACTCCACCTTTTTTTAATTTATTAATATACTTTAACGCCAATTCATCTAATTGCCAAAAATACTTATTTTCATCATTTAACAACTCTTCAAAATCTATTTTTAAATTTTTATTTAATCCATAATCTTTGTCATCTAATTGATAATAATACGTTTCAACTCCGATTGCCTCTTTTATTACATATGTGTTATAAGCACTTAATACTACTGTTCTTGGATTAGTTTTTATTATATTTAAAATCCTCTCAATATTTGAAATATAATAATTAAATGTTATTTGCTTTTCTATATTACTTTTTACTATATTATTAATCTTTTCAATAAGTTCATTTTCATTAATTGTTTCTACTTCTTCTAACTCATCATCATATTCTTTAAATGAAACACTTACCCCTTCAATTAATAATACATCACAATTTTTACTTTCTTTGCAAAAATTCAATGTATCCTTTTCTCTATATCCATGAAGTCTTAAATCTCCAGAATAAGCTATTTTCATTTCTGGAGTTTCTATTAATAATCCACAAGCTCCATAAGCATCATGATCAACTGGCATAACCTTTACTTTTATCTTACCAACTGTAACAATTTCATTTTCTTTAACTCCAGTAACTTCTCTTGTATTAGAACCTTGCTTTTGATATAAAGGAAAAATGAAATCATCATTAATATTTAACGTATTTATTAATGATTTTGTTCCCTCTAATGTATATAGTGGTATTTCTGGTCTTAAATAATTTACTATTTTAGAATGATCTAAATGTATATGTGATAGAAAAACTGCAGTATATTTAAATTTATTTTCTTTTGACTTATACCCTTTTAATGGTATTTTAGTATCAAAAATATTATCTAAATACGGTACTAAATTATTATCTAATAACCCTTGTAAATCCGAGGGTTGCACACTTGATGATGGATTAAATTCACTTCCAAAATCAAAGAAAATATGACTATCTTCATATTCTATTTCAATTATTGTTCCACCAATTGTTAATACTCCACTATGAAATGTTATTTTTGTCTTTTTATTCTTCATCATGCTTATATACTCCTTATCACTTGTATACTTTTTATCATTTACTTATACTTATATCATATCTTATTCCATTTTAATTTCAATGCCATAAATAATCCATTAACTTATATATTAATATATAAAAGTTCATATAACTAATGATTTTAACTAAAAAACTACATAGGAAAATAACCTTTATAGCCTTTTATTTTTATAATTTTCAGTTTTAAGCCATTTATAAAAACTAAAATAAATACTTTATGTTTAATTATAATAAATTTTAAAATAGTTTATTTAATCACATTTATTTTTATCTTAAGATAAAAAATTACTTATTTCACATTTAAACTTAGTTATTTTTATAAAAATAATCTAAAATATCATCAAATGTTTCAAAAGCTAAGCCTGCTGCTTCACAACATTCAGTTATAGCCTCTTCCATTTCCTTTATTGGAATATCTTTTATTGTATCACATTTAATTCCTTCTTTACGATATGATTCGCAAATGGCATTTTCAAGTTCTTCTTTTGAAACACCATCTTCTTTAAAAATGTTTAAAAATATTTCTCTAATATTATTTTCTCTTTCTATTTCCGTTAATATATTTTCCATATATCCTCCAAATTCATCTCAAAATTTTACAGCCTATTCATATTATATCACATTTTATGAAATTGTTAATATTTCAAAAATAAAGCAATAATTAATCATTTATATAAACAATTAATTATTGCTTTTCATACTTTATTTAAACTACTTCATTAAATAATTATCAACTGCTAATGCAACCTTTCTTCCTTCAGTTATTCCCCAAACGACTAACGAAGGACCTCTTCTTGCATCACCTGCTACAAATACCTTTTCCTTAGATGTTTTATAATTTATATCATTTGCATTTATACTTCCTCTTTTATTTAAATCAACACCTAAATCATTTGCTATATAATCTTCAACTCCTGTAAATCCCATTGCTATTAATACTAAATCTGCATTCCATATCTTTTCTGAATTTTCTACTTCTTTAAGATTCATTCTTCCATCCTCACCTTTAATCAATTGTACATCAACAGTTTTTAAAGACTTAACATTTCCATTTTCATCCCCATAGAATTCTTTAACACTTGTTAAGTATCTTCTTGGATCATGTCCAAACTTTTCAATATATTCTTCTTGACCATAATCAATTTTTAATACCCTTGCATACTCCGGCCATGGATTATTTTTACCTCGTGATTTTAATGGTTTTCCCATTATTTCAAATTGATTTACAGATTTAGCTCCTTGCCTAATAGCTGTTCCAACACAATCTGTTCCAGTATCTCCACCACCAATTACTATTACATCTTTATTAGTAGCTAAAATATCAGAACCCTTATTAAACTGAGAACCTACTATTCTTTTTGTGTTATTAGTTAAATATCTTACTGCAAAATGAATTCCATTAAGTTCCCTTCCTGGTACTTTTAAATCTCTTGGCTTAGATGCACCAATTGCAACTATTATTGCATCATATTCCTTTTGTAATTTGCTATACCTTACATCTATCCCAACGTTAATACAGGTTTTAAATATTACCCCTTCTTCCTTAAGAATATTAACTCTTCTTTCTATAATATTCTTTTCTAATTTCATATTAGGAATACCATACATCATAAGACCACCAACATAATCTTCTCTTTCATATACAGTAACATTATGTCCTAATTTATTTAAAATATCAGCAGATGCAAGACCTGATGGCCCTGAACCAATTATAGCTACTTTTTTACCAGTTCTTATTTTAGGTGGATTAGCCTTAATTTTCCCTTCAGTAAATCCTTTTTCAATAAGATACTTTTCATTTGCTTTAACTGTTACAGATTCTCCATTTAACCCACAAGTACATGCATTTTCACATAATGCAGGACATACCCTAGATGTAAATTCTGGAAAATTACTTGTTTTTAAAAGTCTTTCTAATCCCAATTCCCACTTATCTAAATATATTAAGTTATTCCATTCAGGAATAAGATTATGAAGGGGGCATCCTGTAGCCATACCATTTAATATTACACCAGATTGACAAAATGGAACTCCACAATCCATACATCTTGCCCCTTGCTCTCTTCTTTCTTCTTCTGTAAGAGGTACTTCAAACTCATTCCAATGATTCACTCTACTTAATGGATTTTCCCTATTACAATTTTTTCTATTAAACTCCATGAAACCTGTTGCTTTCCCCATAATCCCCCTCCTTACATAGTCTTTCCTGTCTTTTCATAAAAAGCATTTACTAAAGACTGCTCTTTAGTAACTCCCTTTTCTTCATTACTTTTAACAAGTTCTAAAACTTCCTTGTAATCCTTTGGAATAACCTTTTTAATCTTAGCTATATATAAATCAAAATTATCAATAACTTCCTTTGCTTTAACAGACTTAGTGAGTTTTTTGTGTTCATTTATTACTTCTTTTAAGAAATTAATATCATCTTTATCTAAGCTTTCAATAATAACCATTTCCTTATTTACCTTAGAATCAAAATTTCCACTTTCATCTAAAACATAAGCAATTCCCCCACTCATACCTGCTGCAAAGTTAATTCCTGTTTCACCTAATACAACTGCTTTTCCACCAGTCATATATTCACATCCATGAGCTCCACACCCTTCAACAACAGATATAGCTCCTGAATTTCTTACACAAAATCTTTCTCCAACAACACCACTAAAGAATGCTTTTCCTGATGTAGCTCCATATAACGCAACATTACCAACTATAATATTTTCATTTGCTTTTATTTTACTATCTTTAGGCTGATAAACTATTATCTTTCCGCCAGATAATCCCTTACCAACATAATCATTACCATCACCTTCAACTTCTAAAGTTAATCCATTAGGTATAAATGCTCCAAAACTTTGTCCTGCAGTCCCTTTACCTTTAACCCAAACTGTATCTTCTGGTAATCCTTCTGTTTTATATCTTCTTGTAATTTCTGAACCTAATATAGTTCCAAACGTTCTATCTGTATTAAAAATATCAATATTTATTTTTACATTTTCCTTATTTTCTAAAGCTGGCTTTGCTAATTTTAAAAGAATAGTAGAATCCTTAACTTCATCAAGTTTATGATTAAACTTCTTATTTTTATTAAATTTAACTCCATTTGTGGAATTAACTTGTGATTTATTTAAAATTAATGATAAATCAACTCTTTTAGCCTTCCAATTATCAAGATTTTCTTTTTTCTTTAATTTATCTACTCTTCCAATCATTTCATCTATGCTTCTAAATCCAAGTTTAGCCATGTATTCTCTTAATTCTTCTGCAATAAATTCCATGAAATTTACAACATACTCTGGTTTTCCTGAAAATCTCTTTCTAAGCTCCTTATTTTGAGTTGCAATTCCAACTGGACAAGTATCTAAATTGCATACTCTCATCATTACACATCCTAATGATACAAGAGGAGCTGTTGCAAATCCAAATTCTTCTGCTCCTAATAAAGCTGCTATTGCAACATCCCTTCCAGTCATAAGTTTACCATCAGTTTCTACTCTAACCCTATCTCTTAAATCATTCATAACAAGTGTTTGATGCGCTTCTGCTAATCCTAATTCCCATGGGATACCAGCATGCTGAATTGAAGTTTTAGGAGATGCTCCTGTACCTCCATCATAACCTGATATTAATATTACATCAGCTCCAGCCTTAGCAACTCCTGCAGCAACTGTTCCAACACCTGCTTCTGCAACTAATTTTACAGAAATATCAGCATAAATATTAGAATTTTTTAAGTCATATATAAGTTGTGCTAAATCTTCTATTGAATAAATATCATGATGTGGTGGTGGTGAAATAAGCCCAACTGCTGTAGTTGAATGTCTTGTTTTAGCAATCCAAGGATATACTTTTGATGCAGGTAACTGACCACCCTCCCCTGGTTTTGCTCCTTGAGCCATTTTTATTTGCAACTCATCTGCATTAACTAAATATTCTGAAGTAACACCAAATCTACCTGATGCTATTTGTTTTATTTTAGATCTTTTAGAATCTCCATTATTTAATGGAATCCATCTTTCTTTATCTTCTCCACCTTCACCAGTGTTAGATTTTCCACCTAATCTATTCATTGCTATAGCAAGTGTTTCATGTGCTTCCTTAGAAATTGACCCATATGACATTGCACCAGTTTTAAATCTCTTTACAATTTCAGATGCTGGTTCTACTTCTTCTAATGGTATAGGATTTTCTGCAAACTCAAAATCTAATAACCCTCTTAAAGTTAATCCTTCTTCTTCTTTTATTATTAATGAAGAATATTCCTTAAACTTTTTATAATCACCAGTTTTAGTTGCTTGTTGTAACTTATAAATGCTTATTGGATTATATAAGTGCATTTCTCCATCACTTCTCAATTTATCTCTACCAAAATTATCTAAATCAAAATTAATTTGTCTTAATCTCTTGTCATATGCCTTTTGATGCTTTTGTAATATTTCCTTTTCTATATCTTTTAACGTTAATCCACCAATTCTACTTACTGTATTTGCAAAATACTTATTTATCACTGATTCATCTATACCTAACGCTTCAAAAATTTGTGCTCCTTGATATGATCTAATAGATGATATTCCCATTTTAGAAAGTATTTTTGTTATACCCTTTACAACAGCTTTATCATAATTATCAGTAGCCTTTTCAAAAGGAACTGTAATTAATCCATCTTCAACTAATTGATAAATACTTTGATATGCTAAGTACGGATTAACAGCTGTTGCTCCATATCCTAAAAGTGTAGCAAAATGATGTACCTCTCTTGCTTCTCCAGTTTCAATAATAATATCTGCTAAGCTTCTAGCCCCTTTCTTAATTAAATAATTATTTACTGCAGAAACTGCTAATAATGAAGGAATAGGTGCATTATTTTCATCAACAAATTTATCACATAATATAATTACATTTGTTCCTTCCCTAATTAATTGAAGTGCTTCCCTACATAAATATTTTAATGATATTTCTAAACTGTTTTTCTTTGTAATATCAAAAGTAATATCTAATGTACTTATTTTATATCCTTGTCCATTTAATAATTTTATTTTTTCTAAATCTTCATCATTAATAATTGGATTTATTATTTCTATTTGTCTACAACTTTCAGGACAATCATCTAATATATTTCCCTTAGAACCTAAATAAACATTTGTAGAAGTTATAATTTCTTCTCTTATTGCATCTATAGGTGGATTAGTAACTTGTGCAAATAATTGTTTGAAATAATTAAATAATGGCTGTTCTTTTAATGATAATGCTGCAAGTGGAGTATCTATTCCCATAGCAGCCATTGGTTCATGCATATTTTGTGCCATTTCAAAAATATTAGTTTTTAAATCTTCATATCCATAACCAAAAGCTTTTTGATAAGTAACCCGTTTATCTTTATCCATAAATTCTTGCTTATAATTTTTAATTTCTATATTTTTTAAAGGTGTTAATCTTTCATCTAACCATTCTTGATATGGATTCTCCAAACTATATTTTTTCTTTACTTCTGAATCTTCTATCAATTTACCCTTCACTGTATCAACTAATAAAATTTTACCTGGCTCTAATCTTTCTTTTCTTATTATTCTTGATTCATCAATTTCAACTGCTCCAGTTTCTGAAGCTAAAAAAAGATAATCATCATTTGTTATATAATATCTTGATGGTCTTAAACCATTTCTATCTAAAACAGCACCAACTTTATCACCATCTGTAAATACTATTGAAGCTGGTCCATCCCAAGGTTCAATTATTGTTGAATTATATTTATAAAAAGCTTTTTTATCCATATCTATATCTTCTGCTTTTTCCCAAGGTTCTGGAATTAACATTAATATTGCTCTTTCTAAATCCCTTCCCCCCATGTATAAAAACTCTAACACATTATCAAACGTTGCTGAATCAGAGCCTTCTTTATTAATTATAGGTAAAACTTGATTTAATCTATCTCCAAAAACCTTTGATGTAATAGATGCTTCCCTTGAATAAATCTTATTAACATTTCCTCTTAATGTATTTATTTCACCATTATGAACCATCATTCTATTAGGATGTGCTCTTTCCCAGCTTGGAAATGTATTAGTAGAATATCTTGAATGAACTAATGCAATAGCAGATGTAACATCCTCATCTAATAAATCATTATAAAATTCTCTAACTTGAGTTGATAGTAACATACCTTTGTAAACTATTGTTTTAGATGAAAGTGATGCAATATATGTACTGCAATCCTTTAATTGTTTTTCCTCATTAAACTTTTTTTCAATATTTCTTCTTAATATATAAAGCTCTCTCTCAAAATCTTTAGAATTATTTATACCTTCAGGCTTATTTATTATGATTTGCATAATTGTAGGCATTGATTCTAAAGCAGCCTTTCCAATCCCCTTATAATTTATAGGAACATCTCTTAATAAGATAATTGAATATTTTCCTTCTTTTAAAACTGTATTAATTATATTTAATGCTAATTCTTTTCTTTCTTGTTCTTTTGGCAAAAATAATGTCCCTATTGCATAACTCCCTTGATTAGGTAAATTAACATTAGCTTCATTACATACTTTTTTAAAAAAATAATGTGGTATTTGAATTAATATTCCTGCACCATCACCAGTATTTTCATCTGCTCCAGTACCACCCCTATGCTTTAAATTTTCTAAAATATCTAAAGCATCATTTATAACCTTATTAGATTTTTCGCCCTTAATATTAACTACAGCACCAATTCCACATGCATCATGCTCAAAACTGCTATTGTATAGCCCCCTATTTTCATTCATAATATAGCGCTCCTTTATTTATAACTTATTTATAAATGTATCTGTTGTTTTCTAATTTAAAGTAAATATCTATTTAGTAAGCCCCATTGCTTAATAAACTTTACTAAAACTATTAATTGAAAACAAAATATGAAATAAACTTTTTGCAAAAAATCTCTTTTCTATTTTAATACAATTTTTATATTATTTTCATTATATACAACTTTAAATATAATTTCAATTTTTTGTTAATATCTTTATATACTTTCACCAGAAAATTTATCTAAAATATATTCATGAACATTTTTTTTTGATAATATGTTATTTTACATTTTATAAATTAATAATATTTATATTTTAATAAAAACATAAAATGAAATTTATATTTTCAATCCCTTTATTTTACATTTAATAAACTTATTAATTTACCATTATATTCCTAAATTAAAACTCATATCATATATTAACTATATATTAATATTATTTTAGAGGTTATTATGAAAGATGTACTTAAAAAAATTAATGATTTAGAAGATCTAATTGGCCATACTCCTTTAATAGAAATTTCATTTAGATATAATCAAAAAAACATGAAAATTTATGCCAAGTTGGAATATTATAATTTAACAGGTAGTATAAAAGATAGAATTGCACTATATATGCTAAAAAAGGCTTATATAAAAAAACAGTTACATGATGAAGATCTTATTTTAGAAGCAACAAGTGGTAATACAGGAATATCATTTGCTGCTATTGGAACATATTTAGGATATAATGTTCATATTTATATGCCTGATTGGATGAGTTCTGAACGAATTAAACTTCTAGAAAGCTATAATGCTAAACTTCATTTAGTTTCAAAAGAATCTGGTGGTTTTTTAAAATGTATAGATTTAATAAATCAATGCAAGAATAATTGTCCTAATATATTTCTTCCTCAACAATTTTCTAATATAGATAACACATATTCTCATTATTATTCAACAGCACCTGAAATATACAATACATTAAAACATCATCACTTAACTCCATCAATATTAGTTGCAGGTGTAGGTACTGGTGGTACAATAATGGGTATTTATAAATACTTAAAAGAAAAAAATCATCATTTAAAAGCCTATCCACTAGAGCCTTCTTCATCACCAACATTATCAACTGGCACTCATACTGGTCATCATAGAATTCAAGGTATATCTGATGAATTTATCCCTCCAATCTTAGATTTAAATAGATTAGATAATATTATTAGTGTTGATGATGGTGATTCCATAATAATGGCCCAAAAACTTTCTAGAGAATTAGGACTTGGTGTTGGTATTTCCTCAGGTGCTAACTTTATTGGAACTGTAAAAGCATTAGAACTTAACAGTATAAATTCTGTAGCAGTAACTGTTTTTGCCGATGATAATAAAAAATATCTTTCAACTGATTTAATGAATAAAGAACCTATAAAAGAAGACTATATTTCACCTAATATACAGCTTCTTGATATTAAATCCCTATAATATATTACAAAAGTAAATTATATTTTTATTTATGAATACAACTAACTAACCTTAAGCAAACTAATATTAGAAACTAATTTTAGGAGATGTTTAAATATGAAAGAAAAATTTAAAACAATATCAATATTATTATTAGGTTTGCTTTTATTTGGATTAGTTGGATGTGGTAGTGATAAAACTGCTGATAAGAAAAATCCTCCAACAAACCAAGAGTATTATGATTATTTAACAGAACGATATAATTATTATTTTAACAATTCAGATTTAGATACTAACTATGATGTATTTTTAGATAATTTTACTTATGATGGTTCATATGATGAATTTATAACTGTATATAATGATGATTATGGTCAATTAAAAAGAAATTTAGAAGCATTTAAATCTGATTTAGAAAATAATGTTATTAAAGGAAATGATGAAGTTGATAAGTATAATCAAGAAATGATTACTGCTACTGATAAAGCTATTATTGCTGTTGATGATTACATTGGTTCCTTTGGAGAAAAGGCTAAAGATTATGCAACTTTATCTAAAGATGAAGTAGTTAAAGGATTAAGATCTTTAACTTTAGATGCTCATAATGCTAGATTAGATTTAAAAAATTTATATGATGATGCTAAAGATAAATTAGGAATTAAATAGTTAAATTTTAAATGAACTCCTTTGTCATATATATTTGGAGTTCATTTTCCGTTATTGCTTAAATTAATTTTTTAATTAAATTTATTAAATGAACTTATACATTTTTTCTATTTTAAATATAGTAAATATTATTTTAATTGGAATACACTAATGAAAATTAAAATCCTAATTCTTATACATTCGTATATGTTCATGTTTAGAGTAATACAATGGATAATGTTAATGATGTTATAACTAAGTTAAATAAAAATCCTAAAGTTAAAATTGTAACTTCAGATAACTTTGTTAAGTTAATACAAGATAATGTTCCACATTGTAATTAAAATTAACTTATAATACTTTTTTAATAAAATTAAGGGGCTGTCGCACTAAAATTTTTATACACAATATATTGTTTTGAAAAATAAAAAT
>ERZ838225.722-NODE-722-length-40040-cov-9.073928_pt1 | contig 40040 bp, 40 predicted proteins | sample MGYA00519684_ERZ838225 | MGnify/ENA primary metagenome ERZ838225 (study PRJEB31850, sample SAMEA3708829) | human gut metagenome | biome: human gut; feature: human-associated habitat; material: faeces | place: China | collected 2014 ... | reverse complement strand
GCTTCTCCGCCTGCGGCGGGGCGTCTCATCAGCCCACTTCTCTTCCAACCCATGGCGATCCTCGCAGAGCGTTTTTATGTCATAGGACGCACTTTCCTATGACATAAAAAGCCCACATTTCTGTGGGCTCCATCCATTTTCCTTACACAGCCCCATCTCTCATAAACACCGCCAACACCGTCTTCACCAGAATCTTCACATCCAGCCCAAAGCTCCAGTTTTCGATATACTCCCGGTCTAACCGCACCACTTCCTCAAAATCCGTGATGTCGCTGCGGCCGCTGACCTGCCACATTCCTGTAATACCCGGCTTGATGGCAAGCCGCGCCCGGTGATGAAGCTCATACAGGCTGACCTCTCCAATCAGCGGCGGTCTGGTTCCTACGATACTCATATCTCCCTTCAGCACATTGAAAAACTGGGGAAATTCGTCCAGACTTGTTTTCCGGATAAAATCTCCGATTCCTGTTTTTTTCGTTCCATCTGGAAGGATTTTATTGCCGATGACACGGGGATCGAAGTCCAGCTTGAACATCTTTCCGTCTCCCATTTTGTTTTCCTTCATCAGCTCTGCCTTCCGCTTTTCTGCATCCATATACATGCTTCGGAATTTGTACATTTTAAACCGGCGTCCGTTTTTTCCCACCCGCTCCTGTGAAAAGAAGATAGGGCCAGGGGAACTGATATAAATGACAGGCGCAATAAACACAAAGATAATTCCTGTCAGCAGACAGCCTACCAGACCTCCTGCAATATCCATCATCCGCTTCAGCACCAGCTGACGATCGGTAGCGTAGTTAATACTGGTAGTCAGTACAGTATAATTTCCCACCCGCTCGACAAACTGACGCTTTCCTGTTTTGTTAGAAACCTGTGCCAGGTTCATATGTACGATGACTCCCGTTTCTGACAGGCGGTCAATCATCTCAGCCGGATAGGGAACTGATTTTGAGGCTACAATCAGCACCTCGTCGATCCATTCCTGACACACATATTCTGGTGCCGTTTCTTCGCTGGCTACTACTGGAATTTCTGCGATAATTTCACCTGTTCTGTCCTGATCCAGGATGACCGCTCCTGCAATCCGGTGTCTTCCATAGTTGTGATCCTTCATATTCTGAATCACTTCTTCTGCGATATCCGATGTGGTTACAATCAAAAGCGAGCCTGTTGTTCCTGTTTCCATCTGTTTTCTAAGCAGCTGTTTCCACAGTTCCCGCACCAGAAAAGTAAGAAAAATATAGAGAATGATAGTAAGTACCAGGGTTAATCTGGAAAAATCCTCTCCCTGTTGAAGCAAAAACAAATACAGAATCGTCAGCGCTCCTACAATGGCGCTGTTCTGAACGGTGATCTTCATATCCTGATATGAGCCCTGCTTCAGCACATTTTTTAAGGTGTCAAACATGAAAATTGTTACCAGATCTGCCAGCTCCAGAAATATGGCGATATTTCTGTAAATCTGAACAGAATAAAGATTTCCTCCATATCCGGCCAGTGCATAGGCCAGCACATAAGCGATTTGCAGACAAATCATATCCAGTATGATAAAATCCACATGTTTTTCCCATCCCTGTGCTTTTCTGTACATCTTCTCTTTTCCTCCCCTGTACTTGAATCCCTTTTTGTATTCCCGATATGTTCCCGTTTTTTATAAAATCATGCTACAGCCTGTTCCCTTTCAGACTCAGCTGGTTATTTCCCAAGTTAAATATTTTTTGCTTCTTTTATTTTTGATAACAGTCCAGCTATGCAAAGATTCAAACAGGAAAAAGCTTTGAAAGCTTATTTTCATAAGCGTTTTCCTGTCGGAACCTTTATAGTGCAGACGCCTCGATGCTTCTTGTCCACTATACGCAGCAGAAAAGCTGCGTGGCTGAACGGTTACTGTTTTTGATATACTTTCTCATGTTCAAATACCGGTTCCCCGACTGCATTTCTGCAGCCGGAGTCCCGATGGTTTCTTTCTTATGATCCTGAAATCAATTCTTTTATCAAGCTTCGATTACCGGGTCATAATTCTTGCTGTACCGGAACCGTTAACACGAATGTTAATGGTCTGGGTTGCGTAATCAATTGCTACAATCGGTACCAGAATATACTGGCCGGTTGCGTTGTCGTAGTAACCTACCATCAGGTTTTCTGCGTTCATTGCCTGAGTCAGTCCGGTCCACTTAATGGGCACGATCTGAGTTCCGACTACAGCAGCTCCTGTTGCTGTATCGTATACATTCAGGTTAATATTTTCCTGTACGGTATAACCTGCAGCCTCCGGCAGTACGCCTGCCATGGATTTTGTTGTATCAATGGCCTCAAACTGGCTGATGGTCTGCTGGCTCAGTCCTGCTGTGCTGTTTTTACCGTCAGCAGTTTTTCCTACTACAACGGTAACGGAGCTTCCGGTTGCCTGATCGCGGATAACCGTATTTCCATTTGCATCGCTGGTAACAGCCTGTCCGGCTGCATTCACACCGTTAGACGGTACTGCAATAATGGTTCCGTTTTCGCTGTTTACTACTGTGCCTGCACCGGTTGTCTGTACGCCATTTGCATCTACGGTTACCTGAGTCGGCTTCTGGATAACAGAACTACCGCTGCCTGCTACAACGCTTCCGCTGCTGCTGGATGAACTGCCGCTGCTTTCCTCTTTAGAACTTGCACCAAAGGTCAGTACCGGCATAGCTGCCAGAGCACATACCAGACCAAATGCAGTGAGTGCTTTCCACTTTTTCATGGGATTCTCCTCCTTTCCTGTTTCGGCAGATCTCTCATTGCTTCAAAATCTGCCTTATATATTCAATAAACGGCGCCCTGATGAGCTGCCGGTTACTGCATTATGCTTCCCGGTAAAACAAATCCAGAAGAATGGGAACCAGCGCCTCCTGATCCACATAATACTCATCATAGGTTTCTGTGGCAGTACCTGTTCCCGGAGTCATCTTAAAGCTTGCGGAGGTCAAACCATCTCCCTCCAGGGCATTAACAGCGAGCTTTAAATACTCATCCTTTTCCATATCTGTTACCATGTAATCCTGGCTCATTTCAAACAGACGTTCTGTGATGCTGCTCTCTTTTCTGCTTTTTTCTTTCACTGCCTGGAAAAAGCCGCTGATGTACAGCTTCTGCTGTTCCATTCGTGATATGGCGGAATTATCCCGCTCTGTATCGCGAAAACGGACAAACCGTTCTGCCTGCTCGCCTTTCAGACGGACAGTCTGTCCAAATACAAATTCCGGATCCGCCTGCTCCATTCCCATCGTGGGAATCGTTACGGTAACTCCTCCTACCTCATCATTTAAGGATGCAATGATCTCCAGATCTGCTGCCATATAGGAATCGATTTTCAGCCCCATCAGAAGATAGGATACTGCCTGCTTTGTGTATTCACAGCTTTTCTCCCGTCCATCTCCATAGGCATAGGAAAGGCTCAAATGATCCACCACCTCTCCCAGCTCTGCGCCGTTTGCCTCTGTCCAGGAGGTATCTGTTTTCGTAATTTCTGTCATAGAATCCCGGGGAATCAAAAGAATTTTCATGCTGCCCCGGGCAGTGTCGTTGGCTAAAAGAAAAATTCCGTCTGCCTGGCCTCCGTCTCCGGAAAGGGTCGTTTCTGTCATGGGACCATCCCGATCCACACCCATGCAGAGCACTGCTTTTACATAGGTGTTTCTCTTATATGTTTTTCCATTCCAGAAAACGGTATTTTCCTCAAACAGCATTTCTTTCCCTGTCTGCGTTCCGCTGTCTGCGCTTTCCTGATCTTCCTTCGCCATTTCCGCCAGAGTCTCTTCCGGATTCTCCTGCTGCGTCTCATAGCGGGCTGCAATCATAGCTTCCTGAGCCTTCCTTTGCTGATACATTCCAACTCCGTACCAGACAGCCAGTCCGGTTCCGATGACAGCCGCAGCAATCCCACAGCTTCGGAGCGCAGTCCTGTTTTTTCTCAGCCAGCCGGAAAATCCGCTGTAGCGTTCATCCCGGTTGTTTCTCATACATTTGCTGCCTCGTTTTCTTTTTCCTCTGCTCCCTGCTTTTTGCTTCTGTGACTTCGGGCGCCAGTCTGATATCCCTGATCCCGGTTTTTCTGATCATAGGATGCATAGGCATCATACTTTTTGTATTTGCCGTATTTTCCATAAGTGCCATAGTAGCCCTGGGCCCTTACATCTACCTTATTTAGTACCACTCCCAAAATCCGGCAGCCTGATTTCTCCAGCTGGGCCTTTACTCTCTGCTCTACCTTATAGCTGATCGCCCCACTTTCGATCACCATAACGGCTCCGTCGCACTGCCTTGCTACAATGGCTCCGTCAATCAGATTTGCCATTGGCGGCGTATCGATCATAATATAGTCAAATTCTCCTCTTGCATATTCCAGAAGACTGGTAAACAGCTTTTCCTCCAGAAGCTCTGCCGGATTAGGAGAATAAGGGCCTGCAAAAATCATACTCATATTTTCTACGCTGGTATCGTAAATCACATCTTCCAAATTTTTCTGCCCACAGAGATACTGAGACAGACCGTTCACCTTTTCCTTCAGCTGATACCGGGTTACCAGTACAGAACGGCGGATATCTCCGTCAATGACCAGGACTTTTTTTCCCAGCTGGGCCATAGACTGGGCTGCAGCCAGCGTGATATCGCTTTTTCCCTCTCCCGGAACAGAGCTGGTAAACATAATTACTCTTACCTTGCTTCCGCAGAAAAGGATATTGGTACGCAGGGTTTTGATCGCCTCGTTATAACCGTAATCATCCTGCATCTCACGGGTTAAGGTCACCATTGTTCTGCTCATGCTTTCTTCCTCCGTTTTCTGGACTTGGTATTTTCACCATTGCTGTTGTATCCCGGTTTTGTCCGTTCCTCACCTTCCCGCAAAGGCACAGATGCCAGAACACTCAGTCCCAGATACCGCTCTACATCCTCTTCCGTGCGGACGGTATCGTTCATAATTACCTGAATCACAATGACTCCGCAAACCAGAACCATACCAGCCAGGGCTCCCAGCACTGCATTCTTTCCGTTGCTGGGGCTTGTTTTCCTTGTCGCAACTGTTCCGTTTTCAATAATTTTAGGCGGAATCATTTCCATAATCTCTCCGATATAATCGGAAGCTGTCTCTGCCACACAATCCACAATAGCCTTTGCCCGGTAAGGATCCGGATCCGTCACCGTTACAGTCAGAATACGGGTATCGGTCGGATTTCCGATAGAAACCTTAGCCAGAAGCTGTTCATAGCTCATATCAAGTGCCAGGGAATCAATCACCTCTCCCAATACCGGCCGGCTGTTTACGATTACCTTGTAATCTTCTGTCAGCTGGCTTCCTATCTGCAGATCTGCCAGTGATGTCAATGTGGTTTCCTTGGACAGTATGTACATCATACTAGTAGAAGAATACTGAGGTGTAATCAGAAATTTGCTGTATGCTCCTGCCAGTCCCCCGCCAATAATCATGGCCGCCAGAATGAACCAGATCTTCTTTTTTAATGCATAAAACAGCTGAAGAAGATCGATTTCCATCTCATCGTTGTCTCTTAAATTTTTTTCATTTTCCATGCGATTCGTTCCTTACTATATTTTTTCATTTTTAATTATGCAGACCGGATTTCTGTGAACCATTTCTTCCAGCGCCTCCGGATTGATATGATGAATAAGCCACTTTACAGCTTCTGTTATGACAGGCGGCCTGAAATCCGTCCGGTGCAGATCCGTTCCCAAAAACTGGATTCTGCCCTCCTCCACCTGTTTGCGGCACCAGCGCACATCCTTCTGATACCAATGCCCCTGCAGGCTTGCAAAATTCATCTGCAGATAGCAGCCCAGGGAGAAAATCTCCTCCAGCCCATGCTCTCTTAGGCAAAAATACCGTTCTATATGAGCCAGAATTGGCCAGTAACCGGCTTCGGACAGTCTGCGGACACCTCGCATCAGCTGTCCGTAGCTTACTGCCGGGTCAAATTCCACCAGAACATAACGGCTTTCCGCCATAGTCAGGGCTTCCCCCTGATCCAGTCGTTCCGTCAGTTCCTCATGATAAAAATTTTCCTGTCCGAGATATAATTGAAAATCGGGATTGTGTTTTTTCACTTCCTCCCGAAGGGTTGATAGTTTCGTCTTTAGTGAAGATACGCTTTGATGTCTAGAAAAATGGGGGGTGGCAATCATGCCCGTAATTTCCTGAGCCGCTGCCTGTTCAATCAGCTGTATGGATTCCTGTATTCCTCTGGCCCCATCGTCTGTTTCCGGAAGAATATGGGTGTGAATATCGATGATTTTGCACATTCCATTCCCGCTTTTTGATATTTGCATAAATATATCATTCCTTTCCATAATTTTATTTTTATGATAAATTTACGCATTGTTTTACATTTTAATACAAATTTCAGTTGTCATTGTATATTATTCCGCATTAAATGTCAATGCCCCTTGTCTTTAATTTCATGGTGTTTTAAAACTGATACAATGGCATTTTATTCCAGCTGCATTCTGTAAAAACCCTCCAAATCAGGGTCTAATTGGATAATCCTGATAAATGAAGAAAAGAAAATAAAGATATTTCTGGCGATTTTTGTACAGTCAATCGATTTACATTCCATTTTCTTGATTCTAATTTAAAAATATTTGATTTTATTCCGTTTATTTTATCTATATTACTATTCTAATCTCATGAAGCATTTTTCTATCATAAAATGAGTTTTCCTTATTTAAAATGAAAAAAGCACCTATCGACCCTGATAGATGCTTTACAATAGAATTATCGTTTTCTTACACTATAGAGAGGCAGTGTCCCCTAGAAGCTTCCTCACCACATTTTCATGAATTCCTGTCAGATAGGCAATTTCGTCCATTGTCTTTCCTTTTCTTTTTAAAGAATTCACGATTCTCCTTTGTTCATTTCTTACGCCTTGTTTCTTTCCCCGTTTTTGGCCTATTCTCTCTCCATCCCTGTAAATCTTATCCATCTCTCTGCACATAAAATTCACCCCTTCTCTTGTCCTTTTTAATTGAAACACCTGTTTCTGCAGCATGGAATGATACATCTCTTCCGGCGATTTGCAGTGAAAATCATGCATCAGCCTGCCCAGCTCTGTGTCCTCCTGATTTTTCGAATCCACATAAATGATGTGAGCGCTGTCTGGAAAATCCTTTCCGTTTTCACGGATTTTTCTGCTGATGTGATAAATCGGCAGATGATACCCCAGCGCATCTGTCTCTGTAATAAATATGACATAGCTGGTTGGAAGCTTCTGATACACTTCCCCAGGATCCAGAAAATTCATATCCAGTAATCCGCTGTGATATCTGGCCCGCTTCGGAGATGCGCCTTCCCTTTTTTGCTGAATTTCCACGTTATAAAGATTCTGATCGCTGTCCACAGCCACACAGTCCAGTATTGCCGACCTGCCCTGAAGATTTTTATAATCTGCCTGCAATCTCTGATCAATGACCTTCAGCTGGTCTTTATTCAGAATAATCCGCAGCACCTCCTCTGTACATTTCGGATTTTTCAGCACAGCCCGCATAAAACTGTCGCTCATCAGCGTAAGATCCTTTAGAATCTCCCGGTACCGTTTAAAACGGTCTTCCAGTTCCCGTTCCAATTCCTGATCCGATTCCTTTTCCGAAACGGAATAGGGCATAGGTATACCGGAAGTTATCCGGGATTCCAATCTGGCTTTCTCGCTTTTTTCGATTGTGTTTGTGGATGTTGACAGGCTTTCCGCCTCCCTTTTGACTGCCGGACTGCTCTTTTGATGATGCTTCCGGCTGTTTTCCTTTGACTGTTTCTGTCTCATTCTTCGCCTCCTGTCTGTTATGGCAGAAAGCAGCTTCTCTGCCTTCTGCATTTGTAAGCACTGCAGAAGACAAGCTTTTTCAAGGTCTTCTGCTTTATCATATGGGGATTATAAGCATAGACCTTTCTAAATGATTCCAAGACAGAACCGGACGGGCCATAAGCCCATAGAAATATAAGAAATGTAGTATGCTTTTTTTCAGTTTAGCACAAGAATACAGACAGTGCAAGCAGAATGTTCTCTTTCCATTCCAGTGTATAAGCCAGAATGTTCTCTTTTCATCCCAGTGAAATTGGAGTCCTGAAACTTCATCATCTCCTCTCTCAGTGCCTCCTTCCGTGAAATATTCTCTGATACAGGAATCCGGCTCCGCAGCCCAGCCAGCCGCCCAGGGTATTATTGAAAAAATCATCCAGCTCGCTGAACCCGGTTCCCGTTATATACTGAATAACTTCTACCAGCACAGAAAGAAAAAAACACAAAATAACAATTTGAAAGGTTTTCCAGGGTCTGTCTGAAACCGTTTGCCAGAGCAGAAATCCCAGAGGCACAAACAGAAGAATATTTCCCACAATAAAATACCAATACCTCCAGTTTCCTGTAGCAAGAGCCGCCTTCAACGTCCAGAAAAGCTCCAGAGAAAATTCTGGTTTCTGACCGCCGCTCCTTCCCAGAACTGTTGCACATAAAATAGTAAATACATAGAACCAGAGAATTCCTTTCCACAAAAAGCTCCCCGGTCTGTAACCCTCATTTCTTCTCAGGTATTTTCTCGCTTTGCTTCCTGAGTAAATATCGTTTTGCCTTCCTGCGCATGGATACACAAAAAGGGCCTTTCGTCTCCGAAAAGCCCCAATTTCCAGGATCACAGCGCCCAGAAGGCAGATGACAGCCACAGCCCCCACCAGGCGGTAATCCACACCCAGGTATGGGTTCCAGTCATCCCATGTCATCTGCATTCCTCCTGCCATTGTCCAATATCCTTTCTGTTCTTTCCTGCTCCTTTACCGTACCACCTTTGCAATATCTACCAGAGTCAGCTCTCTTGCCCTGTTTTCCAAACTGGTTGCCAGAGCAGCAGCCGTATCCAGACTGGTCAGTACATGTACGCCGGTCTCAATGGCATTACGCCGGATAATAAAGCCATCCCTGCTTCTGTCCGCTCCCTGATGAGGAATATCGATGATCAGATCAATCTCATGCCCCAGAATCAGATCCAGAATATTGGGAGATTCCTGCTCCAGCTTCTGCACAGTAAGAGCTTTAATTCCATGATCATTTAAAACCTTGGAGGTACCACGGGTAGCAAAAATCCGATAGCCCACATTCTGGAAACGGCGGGCAATCTCTACCACATCCTCTTTTTCCGAATCCCGCACCGTAATAATCATATTTTTATGCTTAGGCAGCTTAATTCCTGCACCTTCAAATGCCTTATAAAGAGCCTCGTTAAAGGTTTTGGCAATTCCCAGACACTCACCGGTAGACTTCATTTCTGGTCCCAGGCTGATATCTGCTCCGCGGATTTTCTCAAAAGAGAATACCGGCATTTTGATTGCGATATACTCTGCCTTCTTCTGCAGCCCCGGCGTGTAGCCCAGCTCCCGCAGACTATGTCCGCAGATGACCTGCGTAGCCAGAGGCACAATGGGGATTCCCGTAACCTTGCTGATATAGGGAACGGTTCTGGAGGAACGGGGATTTACCTCGATGATATAAACCTCTTCTCCTGCTACAATAAACTGAATATTGATCATTCCCTTTACATGAAGAGCCCGTGCCAGCTTTTCTGTATAATCCACCAGCTTTGCTTCCACCTCAGGGGTAATGCTGGGGGCCGGATATACGGAAATACTGTCTCCAGAGTGTACTCCTGTCCGCTCAATGTGCTCCATAATACCAGGAATCAGAATGTCCTGACCGTCGCAGACAGCATCCACTTCAATCTCTTTTCCTATAATATACTTATCTACCAGAATCGGATGATCCTGGGCAATCATATTAATAATACCAATAAACTCATCAATATCATGGTCATTGATGCAGATCTGCATACCCTGTCCGCCCAGCACATAGGAGGGACGCACCAGAACCGGATATCCCAGCTCATTCGCTGCCTTCTTGGCCTCTTCTGCAGTAAATACCGTCTGTCCTGCCGGTCTCGGAATCTGGCACTGCTCCAGAATCTGATCAAACAGTTCTCTGTCCTCTGCCGCATCTACATCCTCTGCCGCTGTTCCCAGAATCGGCACGCCCATTTTCATCAGCGCTTCTGTCAGCTTAATGGCTGTCTGACCTCCAAACTGAACAACAGCGCCATCCGGCTTCTCAATATCAACGATACTCTCCACATCCTCTGCTGTCAGCGGCTCAAAATATAGCTTATCTGCAATATCAAAATCCGTACTTACCGTCTCCGGGTTATTATTTACAATAATGGTCTCATAGCCTTCTTTTTTAAAGGCCCAGGTACTGTGTACAGAACAGAAGTCAAATTCGATTCCCTGGCCGATCCGGATAGGACCGGAACCGAGCACCAGAACCTTTTTCTTTCTGTTTTCTGACTCATCCGGCTCCACCTCGCTGATTCCGTCAAAGCAGGAATAATAATAAGGAGTTTCTGCTGCAAATTCAGCCGCGCAGGTATCTACCATTTTGTAGGCTGCCCGAATCTGATTTTCATGACGCATTGTCTTGATCTCTACCTCAGTTTTTCCGGTAAGGCGGGCAATCACATTGTCCGGGAATTCCATCCGCTTCGCTTCCTTTAACAGCTCCGGAGTCAGCGGGCCCTTCTCTAAGGCCTGCTCCATCTCTACCAGAATCGCCAGCTTGTCGATAAACCAGAAATCAATCTTGGTAATGCTGTGAATGATCTCATAAGCCATTCCCCGGCGCAGTGCCTCTGCAATCACCCAGATTCTTCGGTCATCCACCTTTCCTAACTGCATCAGAAGCGCATCGTTGTCCAGATGGCTGAAATCATAGGATTTCAGACAGTCTACATGCTGCTCCAGGGAACGAATGGCTTTCATCAGAGCACCTTCAAAATTGGTACAGATGCTCATAACCTCTCCGGTTGCCTTCATCTGAGTTCCCAGAGTACGTTTTGCGCTGATAAATTTATCAAAGGGCAGACGGGGCATTTTTACCACACAGTAGTCCAGCATAGGCTCAAAGCTGGCATAGGTCTTTTTTGTAACAGCGTTCTTAATCTCATCCAGAGTATAGCCCAGAGCAATCTTTGCAGCAACCTTGGCAATGGGATACCCAGTCGCCTTCGATGCCAGTGCAGAGGAACGGCTGACACGGGGATTTACTTCAATTACACAGTATTCAAAGCTGTTGGGATTTAAAGCATACTGAACATTGCACCCTCCGGTGATTCCCAGCTCTGTAATAATATTTAAGGCAGAGCTGCGCAGCATCTGGTATTCCTTATCCCCCAGAGTCTGAGAGGGAGCCACAACAATACTGTCACCGGTATGAACGCCTACGGGATCGATATTTTCCATATTACATACCGTAATCACGTTTCCGGCGCCGTCACGCATTACCTCATATTCAATTTCCTTCCATCCGGCAATGCAGCGTTCAACCAGAACCTGTCCCACACGAGAAAGGCGAAGACCGTTTTCCAGAATTTCCCGGCAGGTTTCCCGATCCTCGGCAATTCCGCCGCCGCTGCCGCCCAGGGTGTAGGCGGGACGAAGAACCACCGGATACCCGATTTCTTCTGCAATCCGCAGACCGTCCTCTACATTTTCTACAATATCTGAGGGCGCTACCGGCTCACCGATTTTCTCCATGGTTTCCTTAAACATTTCCCGATCCTCTGCCTTTTTAATGGTCAGAGCCGTAGTTCCAATCAGTCGCACATGGTTTTTCTCTAAAAATCCGGCCTCCTCCAGCTCCATAGCCAGATTCAGTCCGGCCTGACCGCCCAGAGTGGGAAGGATGCTGTCCGGATGCTCCTTTTTAATCAGCTGCTCTACTACCTCTACTGTCAGAGGCTCAATGTACACCCGATCGGCAATATCCTTGTCTGTCATAATGGTTGCCGGATTGGAGTTCAAAAGAACAACCTCAATGCCTTCCTCTTTTAAGGAACGGCAGGCCTGGGTGCCTGCATAGTCAAATTCAGCTGCCTGGCCAATGATAATCGGGCCGGAGCCAAGTACCAGAACTTTTTTAATATCAGGATTCTTCGGCATTATTCATTCCCTCCCATCATCTTCATAAACCGGTCAAACAGATATCCAGAGTCCAATGGTCCGGGGCATGCCTCCGGATGATACTGAACGGTAAAAATATTTTTTCCTGTGTACTTCAGTCCCTCATTGGTTTTGTCATTTACATTGACAAATGCGGGAACTGCCACGGACGGATCCAGGCTTTCCGGATCTACCGCATAGCCGTGGTTCTGAGAAGAAATGTATACTCGTCCCGTTTCCAGATCCTTAACCGGATGATTTCCTCCCCTGTGTCCATATTTCAGTTTGAAGGTGTCTGCTCCTGTTGCCAGCGCCATCAGCTGATGACCAAGACAGATCGCAAAAATCGGTGTATCGGACTCATACAGCTTCCGGATTTCCCGGATAATCTCTGTATTTTCCTTGGGATCTCCCGGTCCATTTGACAGCATAATGCCGTCGGGACAGGATGCCAGAATCTCTTCTGCCGGTGTATCACAGGGATAAACCGTTACCTCGCAGCCACGCTCAACCAGAGAGCGGGCAATATTTTTCTTTGCTCCCAGGTCCAGAAGCGCAACCCGGCGTACAGGCTCCTGCAGCTTGCTGTCTTCTGGCTCCAGCACATATTTCTCTTTACAGGAGGTTGCCTTTACAACGCCCTTTACAGAATATGCCTTAATACGGCTGATTGGCTCTTCCAGATCCTCATACTCTCTGGTCGTAATCATACCGTTCATGGTTCCCTTTTCTCTTAATATTTTAGTGAGCGCTCTTGTATCTATTCCGCTGATGCCGGGAATATCATTTTTCTCAAGAAAATTCTGAATGGTATCCCCACACCGGAAATTGCTGGGGAGTCTGGATAATTCACGTACAATAAAACCGTCAGGCCACGGCCGGGCGGATTCCATATCATCATAACAAATGCCATAATTGCCAATCAGGGGATAGGTCATTACAACTGCCTGACCTGCGTAGGATGGGTCAGTCAATACCTCCAGATAGCCGGTCATAGATGTGTTAAACACAATCTCGCTGACTGCCTCTCTGGCTGAACCAATGCTGGTTCCTGTAAAAACAGTTCCGTCTTCCAGAATAAGAAATGCTTTCATATGTGGGTACCTTTCCTTTCTGTTCCAGGTTGCGTAGAATATATGTTCTTTTGGGCTGTCTGACTTGTGCCCAAATTGATAAGATTATACATGATTTTATTTGCATTTTCAAGCCATTGTTAAGAAAAAATATATCCATACATTTTTCTTAACCTTTACCGATATACTTTAGAAACAGATTGTGTGAGGATCTTATGAAAATAAATTCCTTTTGGAGAAAGGATATGACGGCAGCCGAAGCTCGAACCGGCCGTGGTTTTCTCCAGGTCAATGTTGTAAACATCGAAAACAATTTTCCTGTTCAAAATGCCAAAATCTCTGTTTCCAGCACTGACGCTCCCCTAAGGCCTCTGGAACAGGCAGATACCGATCGTTCCGGGCAGACACCGGAAATCTCTCTGGAAGCGCCCCCTGTGGAATACAGCCTGGATCCGGAATCCGGTATCCGCCCTTATGCAGAATATAATCTGGAAATTACAGCCCCTGGTTTTAAAACCGTCCGGATTGACGGAACTGAGATTCTGGCAGATTCCGTTGCCATTCAGCCCGTTCGGATGGAGCCGGAAACCGATCCTGCTGCCGTAAAGCCTGTCGTGATTCCAGATCACACCCTTTACGGCTCCTATCCTCCGAAAATTGCAGAGCCGGAAATTCAGCCTGTAGGAGAATCCGGAGAAATTGTTTTAAGCCGTGTTGTAGTTCCCCAGACCATTGTGGTTCATGACGGGGTTCCCACAGATACCTCTGCATCTGATTATTATGTGCCGTACCGAGACTATATTAAAAATGTAGCTTCCAGTGAAATCTACGCCACCTGGCCTCAGGCGACCATTACTGCCAATGTACTGGCTATTATGAGCTTTACCCTGAACCGGGTTTTCACTGAGCATTACCGAAACAGGGGCTATGATTTTACCATTACCTCCTCCACTGCCTTTGATCACAAATGGATTCCCGGAAGAAATATTTATGAGAGCATTTCTGTTATTGTAGATGAAATCTTTGATAACTATCTTTCCCGTCCAGATGTGCGCCAGCCTATTCTGACCCAGTACTGCGATGGGCGCCAGGTTCAGTGTCTGGAACGCGGCTGGATGACCCAATGGGGATCCTGCAGCCTTGGCGAGCAGGGCTACAGTCCCATCAGTATTCTCCGCCATTTCTATGGAGACGATATGTACGTCAATACCGCCGAGGAAATCTCCGGAATTCCAGCCTCCTGGCCCGGCTATGATCTGACCTACGGCTCCTCCGGACAGAAGGTAATGCAGGTTCAGGAGCAGCTTGCTGCAATTTCTACTGTTTATACTGCTATCCCCCGCATCACTCCAGACGGCATTTATGGCCCTGCTACTGCAGCAGCAGTCCGGCAGTTCCAGTCTGTGTTTGGCCTTCCTCAGACAGGAGTTATCGATTTTTCCACCTGGTATAAAATATCCCACATCTACGTGGCTGTCTCCGGTATCGGAGAACTATATGGCTGATAACAATTCCTGACTGAAAGAATTATTTTGACTTTTGTAATAAAACTTACCTATTTCTTTAAGGGAAAAGAAATACAGTTATTTTCCATTTCTGGTATGATCTAGATATAAAAAGCAGCAATGCAAAAAGCTGCAATGCCGATTAGGCGAAGGGAGGATAATAATGATTACAAACAGAAAAAAATGGATTCTTACAGCAGGTCTTACTGCCGCCGTTCTGGGTTCTGCCTTGGCTGCCTCCGGATGCGGCGCTGGAACACAGACTGCAGTTCCCTTTCCGGAAACCATCCAGGTTCAAAATGCAGATAATTCGAATACGATTACCGTTACTGGCACAGAGGAGATCAAAATCACTCCTGATATGGCCCGGATCACCTACTCAATTTATACAAGAGCAGCTACTGCTTCTGCCTGTCAGGAAGCCAACAGCCTGGATCTGAACAAGGCCATTGAAACCCTGAAAGGACTTGGGGTGGAAGAAACCTCTATTAAAACCACCGCCTATGGACTTCAGCCTATTCACAACTGGAATTCTGACAACCGGGAGATCACTGGATACGAGATGACCACCTCTCTTACGGTTTCTGATATTCCTGTGGATCAGGCAGGCGCCATCATTTCTCAGTCTGTGGAAGCTGGAGTTAATGGAATTGAATCGGTTGACTATTTCTCAAGCAATTACGATGCTGCCTATCAGGAAGCCCTGAAAAAGGCGGTCGCTGCCGCCCAGACAAAGGCAGAAACCATTGCCCAGGCAGGAGGAAGAACCTTATCTGGTATTCTTCACGTTGAGGAACAGGGCTACAATCCTGCTGCCCGGTATTCCAATTCCGATACATTGACATACGGAGCAGGCGCTAAAATGGAATCTGCTGCCGATATGGCTGTTATGCCAGGACAGCTTAGCGTCAAGGCCACCGTCACTGTAGATTTTGGAATGAACCCTTAAGCTTTTGATCCACCAGGGCTGGTTCAAAGACCAGCCCTGATGTTGTTTCTTCTATATCTATCATTCCCTTGTTTCCGCAAATTTCCGGATATTCGATGCATTTACAAATTTTTCAATTTTCCCGTCCTTTACAACTACCAGCGTTGGCGCCTGCATCACGCCGAATTTCATGGTAATGTCAGGATTTTCTTCCGCATCAACTGTCTGATAAGGCACATTCCGCAGAAATTCCTTCGCCATTTTACAGTTGGGACATGTTTTTGTTGTAAACAGGTATGCGATCTGCTCCTGCCCGTTTTCTCCTGTGTATTCAAAACCGTTTTCCATTTTCCATGACTGCTGCAAAAAATTCTGCGGGAACATACGCTTTTACATAGATTCCATCTCCCTGATACTCCTCGGAAATCAGCTCTCCATATTTTCTTATGGTCTGAATCTTTCCTGCTTCACTGTACGAAAACAGGCGTTCCAGATATATTTTCTGACTTCTCAAAACTTTTTCCAGGGTACTTATAAGCTGGTCTAATCCTTCTCCTGTTTTTGCAGAAATCTGAATCTGATAATCTGACTGGAGATCTCTGGGATATTCCCCATCTGTTTTTTTGTCAATCTTGTTAAATACAGTGATAATGGTTTTATCCTCCACCTTCAGCTCCCGTAAGGTTTCATAAACCACATGCATCTGCATATCCATATTGGGATTGGAGCAGTCCACTACATGGAGAATCATATCACTGTAACGCGCCTCCTCCAGAGTACTTTTAAATGCTTCAATCAGGTGATGCGGCAGCTTCCGGATAAAACCTACCGTATCAGTCAGCAAAATCTGCTGCCCGCTCTCTAGCTCCAGTCCCCTGGTCGTCGGATCCAGGGTGGCAAACAGCTTGTCCTCAGCCAGAATTCCCGCATCCGTAAGCTTGTTCAACAAGGTTGATTTTCCTGCATTGGTATAGCCTACAATAGCTGCCACAGGCGTGTGCTGCTTTTCTCTCTGTCTGCGGATCACGTCACGGTGACGCTTCACTGTTTCCAGCTCCGATTTCAGCTGGCTGATCCGCTCATGAATCAGACGGCGGTCCATCTCCAGCTTTTTCTCACCTGGTCCTCTTGTACCGATTCCGCCGCCCAGACGGGAAAGGGAGCTCCGCAGTCCTACCAGACGAGCTGCCCTGTATTTCAGCTGTGCCAGTTCAACCTGAATATTTCCCTCGCTGGTAGTTGCACGGGAGGCAAAGATATCAAGAATCACCATGGTTCGATCCATCACCTTTGTATCCAGAGCATCCTCCAGGTTTCTCATCTGAGCCGGGGACAGCTCATCGTCACAGACAACGCCTGTAGCTCCCAGTTCCCAGATCAGCTCCTTTACCTCTTCTATCTTTCCTTTTCCCAGATAGGTTCCAGGATGAATCCGCTCTCGATTCTGGATCACTTTTCCTACCGTAAAGGCTCCTGCCGTTTTTACCAGCTCCTCCAGCTCATCTAGGGATGCAGCTGTGTCCTCCTCCTCATTTACACTGACGGCAATCAGGATCACCCGCTCCTCAGCTTCTTTGATCTCAAATAAATCTGCCATTCTATCTCCTTATTCGCTTTACTGACGGGACTGTAAAAAGATAATTTCCCGCTCTGCAGCCTCGTCAGCCCCGTATTTTTCCCGATAGGCCTCAAACAGCTCCAGGGCTGCTGCAAAATCCCCCTGCTTTTCCCGAATCACTGCTTCATTAAAATCCAGATTTCTGGCAGCCGACTGGTCTGGAAGGCTTCTTCCCTGAGCGATGGTCTGCATAGCCTCCTCATACTGTCCTGCCTCGATCTGTGCAGCCGCCATCCGGCTGTAAATCTGGCTCTGAAGAACCCCAAGAGCCAAGGCCTGATCCCATTCTCCTGCTTCTGCCAGACAAAGAGCCGCCCCCTGTCTGGCCATTTCATTCTCTGAATCCGCATTTAATATAATCTGATAAGTAGCAAGAGCTGCTGCAAAATCCCCCTGCTTATATTCTGCCTCTGCCCGATTAAACAATACGTCCTCTTCAAAATTGCCAATTCGTTTTCCAGAGCCTTCCAGGGCCTGATCAAAGACTGTAATTGCTGTCTCGTAATCGCCGACGTTCATAGCCATTACCCCTTGTTCCGCCAGCTCCCTCTTCTTACTGCCTGCCTTCCAGCGAACCAGACCAAATCCTGCACCTCCTGCCGCCAGAGCAAGGATCAAAAGTCCTGCGCCCCAAAAAGCCCTTCTCTGCCTTTTTTTCTTCCGGCGGACAGCTGCCGCGCGAGCTCTGTTTTTTCCATACTCCTGCTGTTCTTTCGCAGGATGAAATCTGGGACGCTCTCCTGCTGCCGGCCGGGACTGCCTTCCTGAAACGGCTGTACCGGTTCTGCCTGCAGCTCTTCCTGATGACATGCTTCCCTCTGCCCTGCTTTGGGATGTCTGATTTCTTCCAGACGTCTGCCCCCCTCTGCCTGACCGAGATACCCCCGACGACTGCACTGGCTGTGTCTGCCGCACGGGCCGAGATAAAGCACCCTGCTGCTGCGGCTGCACGCGGCGGTAATCCTCCCGCTCTGCCGCCGTACTTCTCCCCCCGGTTCGAAGGATTCTCACAGTAGAACCCGGTGCGCTCTCTGCAGCCGCTCTCTGCTGTTCCAGCTGCTCGTACTGAATCTCTCCCCGAAACCTGGGACGGGAAGCAGCTGCCTGCTTTCTTACATCTGTTTCTTTTTCTTTCTTATCCACAGCCTCACTACTTTCTGCCGGTGCTTCCAATTCCGCCCCGGTCTTCATTTTCCAGACTTTCGACCTCTTCAAACCGGATTGCCGGCTGATGCTCCATAATGCGGAACTGGCAGATTCGATCCCCGGTCATAATTTTTGTATCTCTTAAAGCATAGGCAGGGAAAAACCACTGATCATTATCTCCGCAGTAGGTTTCATCTACTACACCCATGTGATTTGTCTGAATTACACCGAAATTCTTATAGGTGCTGCTTCTGGGAACAATGTGGGCCTCATAGCCCTTTGGCAGCTCCATGGCAACACCAAGAGGAATCAGCCGGAACTCTCCGGCCTTCAGTTCCACATCCTCTGCCGCCCGCAGATCAATCCAGTCAGACTTTCCTCCAATATAAGTAAGCTTTTCTATTTTATCTGTTAAATATTTGATTTTAATATCAGGCATCTTCTTCCTTATCCTCCCTTAAAATTTCCTGGTTTTCTGCTTCCGCATCCCCCTCAGCCATGTCCTGAGGTCTTTCCTCCGCGTCCTGAGTTTCTTCTTCCATGGCCCGTTCCACTGCTTCCTCCAGATCCAGAGCATCATCCTCGTTCCCGTTTTCCAGTGCGCCCATTTCATTCAGCTTCATCTGAAGTTCTTCCTCTACCTCCTGACGGATCTCCTCCTCCTGTTCCGGATTCATTGTAGGAAGATCCGTTGTAGAACCTACGCCAAACCGGCGCAGGAATTCTTCTGTTGTTGCAAACAGAGCCGGCCGGCCGGGGGCGTCCAGCCTTCCCGCCTCGTATACAAGACCATACTCTACCAGTCGGTTTACAGCATGATCGGAGGATACGCCTCTGATTTTTGAAATTTCCATTTTTGTCACCGGCTGCTTGTAGGCGATAATAGAAAGAGTCTCCAGAACCACATCCGTCAGCACATGCTTTTTGGGAGCGGAAGCCACGCGAATCAGATTCTCATAATATTCTGCTCTGGTACACATCTGATAGGCATTCTCCAGTTCGATAATCTGCATCCCTCTGTTTTCCTTCTGATACCGTTTTTGAAGGCTTGTCACAACCCGGCGGGCCACATTCTCACTTTGATCAATAGCCGCTGCCAGCTGCCTGAGTTCTACGGAATTTCCCATTGTAAACAGCACAGCCTCCACAATCGCTTCCCAGTCACTTTCTGGATATATTCCATCCGGATTTTTCTCGTCCGTGATATTCTGACAGCCTGGAATATCCAACACCAGCTGTCCTTCTCTGGTATCCAGTGCCTCCAGCGCTTCCAGCTCCTCATGGCGTGCCTCTACAGCAGCCAGATCAAATTCCTCGTCGTCATCGTCGTACAGACTTCCCATATTTTCTATCCTTCCAGATCCCCTAAATCTTCCAGCAAAAGTTCTGTTTCTTCGCCCTCTGCTTCCTGAATCTCTATGTACATATCATCAAATGCATGCTCCTGGGTCAGATGAATCTTTCCAATCTTCATCAGCTCCAGAATAGCCAGAAAGGTCACAACCACCTCCAGCTTGTCAGACTGCCGCTCCAGCAGCTGACGAAAGCTAAAATTTCTGTGCTTTCTTGCATAAGCCATCACATCCAGAATCCGTGTTTCCAGACTGACCGGCTCTTTTTTGATAGTTCCAAACTTGCTGCGGATGGGATCCACCTTATCCTGCTGCCGCTTCATAACAGACTGGAAAATCCGCTGCAGCTTTGCCAGAGTCAGCCCGTCCAACAGCTCATCCAGATCTACCGGCGTCTCATACTTTGCCACCTCTTTTGGAACCGTAGGCTTTTTAAAAAGCAGTCCACCGGCATTCTCCTCCATATCGAGAAGCTCCTGAGCCATTATTTTATACTGCTTATACTCCAGAAGACGGGAAACCAGCTCTGCCCGGGGATCTTCTTCGCCCTCTTCCTCAACCGTCTCTACAGGAAGCAGCATCCGGGATTTAATATCCAGAAGCGTTGCCGCCATAACCAGGAAATCACTGACCAGATTCAGATCCTCTTTTTCCATCTGATTCACATAATCAAGATACTGCTGTGTAATCTCCATAATCGGAATATCATAAATATCTATTTTATTTTTATCAATTAAATGAAGAAGAAGATCCAAAGGACCTTCAAACTTCTCCAGTTTATAAGATATTGCCATTCCAATCCGCCCTTTGCCTTTTGTCACGTATGTATCAGTATAACAAAAAACCCCCGCTCTGTAAATATCGAACAGGGGTATCTATCCTATGGCAGCGGCCTGCTATGATTTTGGCTCCAGCCTTATTACCGCCAGCTGCGGTCTGTTTCCTATACGGATATTAATAGAATGGGTTCCAAGCCCGCGGCTGACAAGCATCCACCGACCGTTTTGCTCAAACACGCCTCCGCAGAAGGGATGGAAAAACTGATACTGAGGAGTCATGACTCCCCCCAGTCCGGGAAGGCGGATGGTCCCGCCGTGAAAATGGCCTGCCAGAGACAAATCCGCTCCCCAACCTGCATACGCATCAAAAAAGAGAGGGGAATGAGCCAGAAGAATCTGAAACCTTTCAGACTCTGCCTTTCCCAGCCGTCTGGTAAGATAAGACGGCACCATAGAATCCGGATGAAAATCCTGATAATACTTCCAGGCTATGTCCACTCCACTGACTGCTATATCGTCCCGCCACTGTACCGTTTTGTTCTGTAAATAATTCACCTGATATTCTTCCAGCAGCTTCCGAAATTCATCATACATGGACCCGTAAACTCCCCGATCCCGCTGCATCCTCTGCTCATGATTTCCATTTGCATAAAAAACCGGGAAAGAAAGGCGGGAAATTCCCTGAAGAAGCTCCTTTGTCCTGGAAAGATCCGCACGCCCTGGCTTTGTAACCATCGTATCGCCACCAATCAAAACTACATCCGGATGGATTCTTTTTATCTCCTTCAGAAGCTTCTCATTCTTTTCTCCAAATGTATTGTCGTGAAGATCCGATAAAAATACCAGAACAGCCGGCTCTTTAATTTTCGAGGAAGAAAAAACCAACTCCTCTGTCACAAAATTCCCCCGCTCATATTTGCTCCATGCCAGCCCTGCCGCAGCAGCTCCGGCGGCCGCACATAAAGATAACTCTATATTTCCTGCCCTCATATCCTTATCCTGCTCTTTCTGCTTCCAGCATTTCCTTTACCTCCAGAAGGGAACTGCAAACCCGGTATACCCGCTTTTTCAATTCCTCCTCTGGCTGGGTCAGATCCGGAACCATAACGGTGACAAACCCTCCCCGAAGCCCTGCTTCCACTCCATTTAAGCTGTCCTCCAGAACCAGACAATCCTCCGGCTTTTCTCCCAGAAGCTCTGCAGCCTTCCAGAAAATCTCCGGATTCGGTTTTGCATGGCTGACCATATCTCCAGTAACCAGGTGACAAAAATATCTGCGGATTCCTGTTTTTTCCAGATTTCTCTCCGTATATTCCATTCTGCTGGCAGATGCCAGAGCCGCCGGAATCTTCTGCGCCTCCAGATACTCCAAAAGCTCATAAAGTCCCGGCTTTACTGGAATTCCGTCCCGTTCCAGAAGCTCCTCAAAAATCTCCTGTTTTTTGCTCCGGAATGCCATAAAATCCACAGAGTCTCCAAATACCTCTTCAAATCTTATGCGGGCATCCTGGTGATTCATTCCGCGAATGGTCATTAAAAAACTTTCCTCCAGATGAATTCCCCACTCTTTTTCTGCCTGATGCCAGGCAATTCCTGAGATTCGCTCTGTATCAAACATCAGACCGTCCTGATCAAAAATCACTGCCTTTATCATTTGTATCTCCTCACTATTGTTTTTTACTGAATATAGGGAGCCAGCTCCATGCGGACAAAATAACCCTGTTCGTGACGGCAGACAGGACACTGGGCAGGCGCCTCCGTTCCCCGGTGAACGTGACCGCAGTTCAGACACATCCAGCCGGTTTCCACCTCAGACACAAACAGCTGATTTTTCTCCAGATAGTCCGCAAACAGCTGAAAACGATCTCCGTGAGTCTTCTCGATCTCTGCTATCATGGAAAAACTGGACGCAATCTGGCTGAAACCCTCATCCTTTGCCGTTTTTGCAAAATTCTGATAAACATCTTCAAATTCTTCATATTCATTATGGTGAGCTGCTTTCAGATAATCCAGGCTTTTCTCGTACTGATCCACCGGATATCCTCCGTCAATGAAAATCGTTTCTCCACCTAACTCTTTCAGGTAATTATAAAAAATCTCTCCGTGTTCCTTCTCCTGATCGGCTGTAAAGGAAAAGACGGACTCAATGACAAACAAGCCTTCTTTTCTGGCAATTCCTGCTGCAAAAGTGTAACGGTTTCTCGCCTGGCTCTCACCGGCAAATGCTCTCATCAGATTTTTTGCTGTTTCACTGTTTTTAAAATCCATTATAAAAACCTCCTGATATCATATCCATACTTTGGTTTCTATTAGGATTTCCTGGATCCCCCTGAAATATGCCGCCGGACACAGACTATTTTCTGTTCTGAAAGACCGGATCCGCCGGATGTCCTCCGGTCAGCTTCTGCATGGTTCTCTGTACTGCATCTCTGGATTCCTTCCAGTCTGCATCACGGTTTCTGTAATCGTATTTTTCTATCAGCCAGTCAATGTCCTCCTGAATCCGATCCAGATTCCTTGAAGTCAGCTCTGCCAGCCTTGGAATCCACACCTCCTGCTCCTGGGCTGTCAGCTTAGCCTGACAGATATCCAGAACATCTGCAAAGTGAGGCAGACAGAACCCCCTGGAAGCCATCAGAAGCTCTCCAAAATCTGCATCATTCTTCAGCATATATACAAAGGTATCCAGCATTCTCTGATAAATGCCGTCCATCCGCTCGCAGATGTAGCAGTGACTGTTTTCCCCTCTGAGCCAGGCTGAAGCTCCTGACTGTCCTGCTGCTGAGCCGGAAGCAGAGGCATTCTGTTTTCTGCCGGCAAACAAACGCCCCAGAAGAGAACCGCCCTTTTCCACGGTACCAGCCTGTCCCATCTGCTTTTTAAAGTCCCGGTTCACCTTTTCCATTCGGGATTTTAAAATCCAGGCATTGCCCAGAGAATTTCCGTAATCAAACATCATTTTTGTATGATGGCGGCAAAATCCCCGCTCACTGGTATTGTCCCGAATATCACTTTCCATATAAGAAGAACCAAGAACAAACTCCAGATTTTCCTGCTCCAGCTTTCTCTCCAGCCAGCAAAACAGACACTCATCTCCCGCTTTCACGGCATCTGTCAGTTCTATGGTATATAACTTTTCTTTCATCTCCGCACCCCTCGTTCTTTCTTTTTCCAGCTTTCTATTCCGCTCTGTCCTTTCACGCTCCTATCAGGCGTCACCTGCGGCAGCTGTGTTTTCACTGCTGCTGCGCTTCTTCCGTCCGCTTCCGTTCTGTCCAGGCAGCCTAAGCACCTGTCTTTTCATCCCAGATACCATATTCATTTACATGATAACCGTCGGGAGTTGTTCCATTGGTCAGAAGCTTTCCGTCTGCACTTAAATAATACCAGGCGCCTCCATCCTGAATCCATCGATCGGATACCATAGCTCCGGTCGCCGGATCAAAATAATAATAAGATCCATCCGTATAATTCCGCCAGCCGGTTGCCATATATCCATTTCCGTCAAACCAGTACCAGGTGCCCTGAAGCTCCAGCCACTGATTGGCTGCGCTGGAACCATTTTCCCCGATATAATACCAGCCGGTCTGATCCTGCTTCCAGCCCTGACTGCTGCCTGAGCCTTCCGGTATTCCAGTCTGGCTTCCCGGTCCTGCTGATCCGCTCTCTCCCGGCACAGACGATGTATTCTGAGATGGAATACCACTTGGACCAGAAGATGTTCCAGGCACCTCCTGGGTTCCCTGGCTGTTCCCATTTCCCGGTGTCACTGTTCCGCTCTGATTGCCTGTTCCAGGCGTCACCACTCCGCTCTGGCTTCCTCCTGCCAGCTTTCCATAATTTGCAAAACCGTAATCCAGCATAACAATGGTATCTGTATAATGACTTCCGCTGGCCTTCATAACCACTGCAATCAGGCGGACGCCATTTCTTTCCGCTCCTGTTACCAGAGTATTTCCTGCCTTTGAGGTATATCCCGTTTTCCCTCCGATAATGCCCTCATAATACCGGGAATCTGTGGGATACATCATCTTGTGTCCCATGGTAATCGTTTTAGCAGCCGACTTTTTTGTAGCCGGAAATTCATAGCTTGTTGTAGTATCAATTTTCCGGAAGGTTTCGTTCTGGAGAGCCGCCCGCATAATCAGCGCCATATCGTAAGGCGTTGTTTTATGGGCCGTATCATTCAGCCCGTGAGGATTGGTAAAGTGGGTATTCTTACACCCAAGTTCCCTGGCTCTGGCGTTCATCAGATCTGCAAATGCGCTGACGCTTCCTGCCACATGCTCAGCCAGTCCGTTTCCAATCTCATTGGCTGATTTTAAAAGCAGACCGTACAGACACTGCTCCACTGTCAGCTGATCTCCCTCAGATATGCCCAGGGAAACTGCTCCCGATTCCAGATTGGTTGTAGCAGAAGCTGAAAAAGTCACTGTGTCATTCAGGCTGCAGCGTTCAAGCACCAGAAGAGCTGTCATTACCTTGGTAATACTGGCCGGATAAAACTGCATGTCCTGATTCTTTCCGAACAATACTTTTCCTGTTGCTGCATCCATCAAAACAGCGCCTTCTGCCTTCACCTGCGGCAAAGCTGCCTCCTGTGCGTGAGAAGAACTTGACTGACTGCCGCTTTGATTTCCTGATACACCGGGACCACCCTGATTTTCTGAGCTGCTCTGTCCTCCCGCTCCTCCAGGACCGCCCTGATTTTCTGCGCTGTTGTTCTGGCTGCCTGTCACTCCCGGCTGCACTATGCCATTTCCAAGTCCTGTATTTCCTGTCTGACTGCCTCCAATAAAAGGAGGCGGAGGAACCATCACCGTATCTGCATAAACTGTCTGGCTAAGCAGCATAGCCGTTCCAAGTCCCGCTGCCAGTACTTTCTTCCATTTTATCATCATGTCTACTCCTTTAAGCCATTTTTTTAGAACACCTTCCTCCAGTTCCGGTCAAACATCTCTATCCGGATACTGCCTTTTTTAGTATATCATAGATTCTTTCTATAAAATATGACAACTTTCTTAATCTTCCCGCATAGGCTTTAACAATAAGATTCTCCGGAGTCTATCATGAGCCAGAAATTTTTTCTTCATCAATCCAGCCTGTGCAAACGGACTGCTGCTGTCCTGTTTTTTCTGATTTTCTCTTTTCTTGCAGGAAACTGGCTGGGTTATCTTTCCTTCCGCCATGCCTCTGCTCCCACCAGCGCAGGTGCTTCTGACGAAAACTGGGGACTCAGCTTCCAGCAGGAAGGAAAACCGCCGGTTGCAAATGCAACCTCTGACTATCTAAAACAGTTTCAAGCCCATTACGCGGCAGATACCACAGAAAAAATCATATATCTGACCTTTGATGCCGGCTATGAAAATGGAAACACCGCCGCCATTCTGGATGCTCTGAAAAAGCATCATGCACCAGCTGCCTTTTTCCTTGTGGGAAATTATCTGGAAACCAGTCCTGAGCTGGTCAAACGGATGGTAGAGGAAGGTCATACTGTAGGAAACCATACCTATCACCACCCGGATATGTCTAAAATAGCTGCAAAAGAAGATTTTCAGAAAGAGCTTCAGGATCTGGAACAGCTCTACCAGCAGATAACCGGACAACCGCTGAAAAAATATTACCGGCCGCCCCAGGGAAAATACAGCGAATCTAATCTGAAAATGGCAAAAGAAATGGGATACCATACCTTTTTCTGGAGCCTTGCCTATGTAGACTGGTACGAAGACAAACAACCCACTCATGAGGAAGCTTTTCAAAAACTTCTTGGCCGCATCCATCCAGGAGCCATCGTTCTTCTCCACAGTACCTCCAAAACCAACGGAGAAATTCTGGATGAACTGCTGACAAAATGGGAATCTATGGGCTATCAGTTTCATTCCCTGGATGAACTGGCCGGACAGCCTGGATAACTGCAGCTTTTCCTGATTGCAGCTTTTTCTTGTATCCCTTCAGCAAAACTGTTCCTTTTTGTTGCCGTTTATTATTAAATTTTACTGGAACCCCTTTCTTTTTCATGGTAAAATATCTTCAGAAGAAGAAAGCTCCCATGAATCATAAAATAAAAAAGAAAGGTGGAATTTTCCATGCATTCATTTACATACTACTCCCCTACAGAGGTAATTTTCGGCAGGGATACCCAGCAGAAGACCGGTGCCTGTATCCGCAAATATGGAGGCAGCCGCGTGCTTCTTGTTTACGGAGGAGGTTCTGTTGTACGAAGCGGGCTTTTGGCGCAGGTGCGCCGCTCTGCGGAAGAATCAGGCCTGATTTGTGAGGAATTCGGCGGGGCCAGAGCCAACCCGACGCTTGAACATGCCCGCAAAGGTGTTCAGACAGCCATTACCTTTGGCGCAGACTTTATTTTAGGCATTGGGGGCGGTTCTGCCATTGATACAGCAAAAGCCATTGCCATCGGCGCAGCCAATCCAGATACTGACATCTGGGAATTCTGGAGCCGAAAGAAAAAACCGGAACAGGGACTTCCAACAGGCGCTGTTCTGACTATTCCTGCTGCAGGCAGCGAAACAAGCGCCTCTTCTGTTCTCACAAACCAGGAAAACGGATCTAAGCGCGGGTTGAGCACCCACCTGAACCGGCCTAAATTCGCGATCATGAATCCAGAGCTTGCCTGTACCCTTCCTGTTTATCAGGTGGCCTGCGGCGTTACGGACATTATGATGCATACACTGGATCGCTATTTCAACCCTACAGATAATGAGGTAACAGATGCCCTTGCTGAAGCGCTGCTGCGCACAGTGATTGCAAATGGACGGACTGCTGTTGCCGATCCCCACAATTATGAAGCCATGAGCGAGTTGATGTGGGCCGGTTCCCTGTCTCACAACGGACTGACAGGGCTGGGCGGTCAGGAAGATTTTGCAGTACACCAGCTGGGCCATGAGCTCTCTGCCATGTTTGACACTGCCCACGGCGCATCACTTGCTACTGTATGGGATTCCTGGGCGCTGGCTGTTATGGATGCAAAGCCGTCCCGCTTCGCCCGATATGCAAAGAATGTCTGGGGTATTTCCGGATCAGATGAAAAGGAGCTGGCTCTTGCAGGTATCCAGGCAACCAGAGAGTATTTTTCTTCTCTGGGAATGCCGGTGGGCTTCCGGGAAAATCAGGATATTGGAGAGCAGGAGGATAATGTCATCCGCGAACTGGCCAACCGCTGTTCCTATCAGAAAACACGAACTATCGGAACCTTCCGTCAGCTTGATGAGAATGGAATCTATGAGATTTACAGACAGGCAAACCAGAAATAATCCTCTGCCTGTGATTTAAAATCAGAAATACAGGAACTCACGCAAAAAAGGCGCCGCAAAATACTATGCTCTGCGGCGTCTTTTTCTTTCTGTGTATACATATTAAGGCGTTATCAAATCCATTCCCTTCTGCAGGGTTGCTCCGTCAATCGCTCCGGCGGCATGAGCAATCACATACCCCTCCTTATCCAGGAAAAATGTTGTTGGAAGAGAGTATGCCCCGAATGCCATGGCGGCATCAAATTCTGTATCAAAAAATACAGGAAATTCATACTGCTTCTTTTCCATAAAACCGGCTGCAGTTTCCTTTGTTTCTCTGGAACCATCTGTCATATTAATCATCAGAAACTGGATCTCTCCTCCTGATTCCAGATACTTTTCATGGAAATCCGGCATTTCCATCTGACAGGGGCCGCACCAGCTGGCCCAGAAATTTAAAACAACCGGTTTTCCCAGATAATCCGACAAATGGACTTCTTCACCTTCCTCATTGTAAACAGTAAAATCCGGCGCTTTCATCCGCTCTGCTTCTGATGACTCCTCTGTTTCAGAAGGCTTTTCAGACTCTTTCTGCTCTTCCGGGGATTCCGCAAGGCCGTCCTTCTCCGGCTGAACCTCCGGCATCTCCTGCTGTTTTTCAGAACCTGTCTGTTCCTTCACCGCCGGGGACTGCTCTTCTGATATAACAGCCAGCTGTTCTGTTGCCTGGGCTTTCCCAAGCTTTCCATAAAGAACAGACGCCCCTCCTATTAAAATAACAAAAGCCAGAACCATCCATAACAATGTTTTTTTCTGTTTCATAATTCCTCCTTAACTGAGCAGTGCTAGAAGCCTTCCAAATGTTCCTGTTGCCATAAAAATGCCAACCAGTATCAGAAACAGACCGCTGACTGTATTGATTATTCCGTAATGCTTTTTAATCCACTGAAATGCTGTTTTTAAGTAGTCAATCATCACTGCACTGAGAAGAAATGGAATTCCCAGTCCCAGTGAATAGGCAAGAAGCATCATCATCCCTTCCGCCACATGCCCCTGCTGAGATGCCAGCATCAGGGCTGAACCAAGAAAAGCGCCTACGCAGGGAGTCCAGCCGATGGAAAACACCATGCCGAAAACCATTGCTGAAAAAAAGCTCATATTATCTGTATTCACAGAATGGCGGCTTCCGTGGAACAGATTCAGCCGGAACACTCCGAGAAAATTCAATCCAAAGAAAATAACTACAAGGCCGGAAACAATCTGAACCGCTGTCTGGTACTGTCTTAAAAAGCCTCCTATGGTACCGGCCAGCCCTCCAAGAGTTACAAACACCACGGTAAATCCCGTTACAAACCCCAGGGCTCCTCTTATTGTTTTTCCAGTGGTTCTCTCCCCGCCGCCTGCAAAATAAGAAAGATAAATAGGAAGCATCGGCAGCAGACATGGGGAAATAAAAGTAATCATCCCTTCTAAAAATGCGATAGTATACTGCATCAAATATATTCTCCTTCCGGGTATACTGAAATTTTTTCTGTATTTCCTGTTTCTTTTATGGATAGATTATAGCGAAAAAATCCTTCTCTTTCTGTGACAATATCACCATACGGCGGCGCGCCTCGCCACATGGCGATCCCCGCGGAGCGTTTTTGTTTCATAGAACGTAATTTCCTGTGAAACAAAAAAATCCGGAAAGAATCAAGAAATCTCAAGATTCTTTCCGGATTGATTCCGAAAAATGAAGGCTGCCGGATACCGTCAGAACAGACATCCGGCAGCAGGCATTATAATTCCGTCATCCAAAGGCCGTGGAGATTGCAGTAAGCATAAACCGCAGTTGCCTTGTCATCGCCCAGACAGAAGGAAACCTCAGGTGCATCGCCGGGTTTTAAGGCCTTTCTCTGTCCGCCATGCTCTGTCTGCACATAAACCCACTCAATAAAGTGTTCTGGAAGCATTGGATGATCCACACTTCCCACATGGACACGAAGCACATTGCCATCCATAACAGCTACCGGCAGATGTTTCTCGCCGCTGGCATCAACTGTGTTAGGAACCAGGGCTTCCATCTTCTCGCCACAGCAAATCATAGGAACGCCTGAATCATGAACCATGCCAACCAGGTTTCCACAGCGGCGACAAATATAAAACTTAGTCTTCATAACCTTCTCCTTTCGTCCTCATTCGCAGCATATCTTTTCAATTTTCAGAAAAATCAGATATATCCTGCATATTTCCGTGCAAATATTTTTTTTACTTTCTATTTCCAGTATACTTTTCATATAGGAATCTGTCAAGAATGGAATTGACGCATTGATACAAATAACCTATACTAAATAAAAACTACTATGTAAAACAGTTAGGAGGGGAACATGGATTTTCAAGACTACTTTCCCATATGGAACAAGCTGACTGCTCTGCAGCAAAATCGAATACTGGGAAGCCTGATTTCCCGAAAAGTAGAAAAGGGCTCCATCATCCACAACGGCAGTATGGACTGCACAGGACTTCTTCTCATAAAATCCGGTCTGCTCCGGGCATATATTCTTTCTGACGAAGGCCGGGAAATCACCATTTACCGGCTCTTTGAACGTGATATGTGTCTCTTCTCCGCCTCCTGCATAATGCGCTCCATTCAGTTTGAGATCACCATTGAGGCAGAAAAAGATACGGAACTCTGGGTCATTCCTTCAGAAATCTATAAGAGCATTATGGAAGCATCTGCTCCTGTGGCCAACTATACCAACGAGCTTATGGCCACACGGTTTTCTGACGTCATGTGGCTTATTGAACAGATCCTCTGGAAAAGCCTGGATAAACGCGTGGCAGCATTTCTTCTGGAGGAAGCTGCTATCGAAGGTTCCGATGAGCTGAAAATTACTCACGAAATTATTGCAAATCATCTGGGTTCTCACCGTGAAGTCATTACCCGGATGCTTCGTTACTTCCAGAGTGAGGGAATGGTTCGCCTTTCCCGCGGAACAATTGTACTCCTTGACCGAAAAAAATTAGAGACTCTGCAGTCTGGTGCATAGTCTCTATTCCATCATCCGAAGCACGGCCGGGCGCATTTTCAAAGCGGTGGCCGATGCAAGGATGCAAAGCACAAAGTCCTCTCCGATTGTAAGCAGGCAGCAATTAATCAAAACCGCTTTCCAGCCTATAGGCATGGAAATCACATAATTGCTGATAAAATAAAAATATAGAATTCCGGCTCCATAATACACGGCCAGACCTGCAGCTGCAGGAATCATCATCCCGGTCATTTTTGCCGGCTTCATCCATTCACAAAGCTTACCTATCACCCAGGCAGCCAGAAGAAAACCAAGCAAAAAACCAAAGGTGGGACGAAGCAGATAAGCCGGCCCTCCTCCTGCTGCAAAAACAGGAACTCCTAATAAACCGATCAGAAGGTAGGTTCCTACACTGGCTACCGCCATTCTGGGACCCAGCAAAAAACCAGCCATCATTACAAAAAACCACTGCAGTGTAAAATGCATGGGAAACGGCTGTACCGGTATGGTAATCTTGATAAATGCTCCCGCTGCAATCAGCGCCGCAAACAGCCCGGAAACTGCCATTTCACGCCCCATCCCCCTGTCTCGTGTTGTCAAAATTTCCTGCTCCATCCAAATCTCCTTTTCCTGTGTTTCACATCTTTAAAGCTGACATCCATTGTACTATTATTTTTTCATTTTCACAACTCATTTTCCACAAAAATCAGAAAGAAGCCTGCAGATTTCTCCTCCTGCGGCAAAGTTCCGTTCTGCCGCATGGCGATCCTCGCGGAGCGTTTTTATCTCATAGGACGCAATTTCCTATGAAATGACAAAAGAATCGCCAGAACCGGCATACGCCGGATCTGACGATTCTTCACAAGAGACTGAAAACAGTCTATCTTTCTTATTTGTCTGCAATCGCTGCCTGCGCCGTACATACCTTGTGTATATAACGATGTACATTTTGAATTAGAGCTGTCCGGGCAGCTCACCGACGCAGGCTGCCCGGAAAAGGGATGGTGTGCCCCTCCTCATCAGCAAAAGGACCAAAGTGTAATTTACTATCCATAGAGCAGGTCGTGTACTTCCTCTGACCGGCTAAATTCAGAAAGGCAACTGTGGGCTGCGGAGAAAAGTCCAAGCACCAGGCAAAGCGGGAATCAGACAGTGGTGTAACCTGTGAAACAAAGAGATCAATGAAATCCTCGCTTATCAGACCGTCATGCATTTCAACTGCCTCGCACAACGCTGCTTCAATGGCTTCCATATCCAGGCGTCCGGGATTGTAGTCCTCTGAAGCAATTTGAGCTTTGCTCTGACGAAGGGCCTCCATCTGCTGCTGAATTTCTATGGTCCGCTGGAGGAACTTATCCTGCTCAATCTCTCCACGGGCACGGACCACAACCAAGTCATCCAGCTGTTGTTGGAGCAACTGAATAGAGTCATCTTTCGCTTTCATCAAATCTGCTCGACGATCTGCGTCTGGCTTGTAGCAAGCATCCAGTATTTTGCAGGTCTGGAGGACGATTTCTCTTTGGTCTCCCCATACCCTCTCAAATATTTTGGAGGCCATCAGTTCCAGCTTGCTTTGTCCAACCGGCTTGATCTCACAGATAGGTGTTGGATTGCCTTGTTCATTCTGAAGGCGGATGCGGGGGGTATCATGGTGTCGTTTGCATTCATATCCATAGATAGGCTTTCCTGCATTATTGGTTCTCCAACGATGTCGAAGCATGGGAGAACCACAACGACACCTCATTTTTCTACCCCACACATTCTGAGCCTGCTGAATACCAAAACTCCGTGTACGGCCTTTCTCATCGGTCAGCCGTTTGGTCCTACTGCGACGAATGGCGTTACACCGCTCGTACTGTTCCTCCGAGATAATCTGAGGGAAGCCACCTTTTACATAGACAAACTCACTCTCGTCACGCTTGATTCTCTTTTGCTCCAAATAGTTATTGGAATAGGACTGACAGTAAACTGTGTACCCCAGATAGTTTTTGCGCTTGATGATCTTTGATACTTTTCCGGCGTCCCACTTGACCTTACCTACTCCGTTTTTGCGGCCAAGGCGGGTTAGCTCTTTTGCTACTAAGGTTTCCCCCATGCCGGAATCATAGAGGTCAAAAATCATTTTTACGGTTTCCGCTTGATCGGGATCAATTTCAAACTGCTTGGTGAGTTTGTTTCTGGTATATCCGAAAATGTTCCCGTTTCCATAGAGGACGCCTTTTTCGCGACTGACCCGTTGTCCTGCAAGAGAGCGTTCACTGATTTTGCGGCTTTCTTCCTGTGCCATAGTAGCCATAATGGTCAGTCGCAGCTCGCCATCACCGTCAAGAGTCCAAATGTTATCATTCACAAAATAGACTTCAATTCCCATGGCGGCGAGTTGGCGAACACAGACCAGTGCATCTACCGTGTTTCTGGCGAAGCGGCAGACCTCGCGAGTGACGATCAAATCGAATTTATGCTGTTTGGCATCCTCCATCATCTGCATAAAGGCATCCCGTTTATAAACCTGAGTTCCGGTAATGCCTTGGTCGATGTAGCGGTTGATAACATTCCACTGAGGATGAAATCGAGCAACATCATCATACCACTGCATCTGATTTTGCAGGGCTTTGACCTGGGCCTCGTGTTCTGTTGAGGCACGGCCATATATGACTGCCCGACAGGGTTTGTCCCGAAAAGATCGAGATAATGAGTACGGAGACATATTGTACATAGCATCTTCCTCCTTTAGTGTTCCTGATTTCTTCTGACAAAACGAGAATACTCAAAAAATCTTTAATCTGCAATGATATGGACGCTGGGCTGACATCCTTGACAACCCAGCGCAAAAAACTACTTGTTCTGATAGGTTCGTTTCACATTAAAATAGGTTGCTTCGTTGATAAGTCCCTTTTTGTAGAGCATATCAATCAGCTTTAAGCACACATAAGTGCGGTCAATAATTGTTTCATTCATGGCTCATATCCTCCGGTAAGTGATACTGTTGTGGTAATGCTGCAAGCCGGATCTTTTGAAGTGTCAACGCCGTAAGACTGGATAATGTATAGTATTCGACAGGGCTGAGTGCAGACGCCTTGTTGTCCGCCGCGCGAGCTGCCATTGTATCAATGCTGCGGCGAAGTTTAGCTAATTCATCAATCAGAGCTACATAGTCTGCTGGAGGGAGTTCAACAGGACGAACTCCTTTAATTAAACTGCGGATATATGCGCCTCTGGATGACGCACCTACACGACGAACTTGATTATCCAGGTCTGCCAAATCATCTTCCGTGAATCGTACATAGGCTATTTTGGTTGCACAGACATCTTTCTTGTTCATAACCTCGCCTCATTTCCTGAATGACGGCGTGTCGATTTACGAGGAGTAATGATATAGTCATACCCATTGCGGACCCCGCAATAAGTACAGGTATCTTTTACAAGTTGATAGCGATCCACGCGCTGAATCCTTATGGTTGGCACATTATAAAAAGCATTGGCACAAGTTGCACACAGGCAAATCATCTGCGGCCTCTGTTGCCGATTTTCAGTTTCTTGTTTCATGGCCTGTTCGCTCCTATTACTGTTAATTTAGAGACTGAGGGACCCAATGCCCTTCCCTGGCATTTGTGCCTCTCACTTGTAGGCCACGGCAGAGGCCGTTTGTTGCACAGGTTACGAAATTTAATTCAAAAAGTAGCATAGCCCTGCCAAAATGGCAGGGCTGTGCTTTCGATGGTTTGTTGCTTAAGGATTATAGTGCATCATGGCATCCTGTATCTTCTTAATTTTTCTGCATATTGAGGACCGATTGACCCCTTGCTTACGAGCAATTTCTGCGGCAGAAAAACCCTCACACAAAAGGCGAGCAATTTGTTCCAGGTCTTTGGGAAGTGAAGTGAGAAAATCTTCTACTTCCAATTCAAGCTGCACGCGTTCCATATCATCACCTGTATAGTACCCTCCCATTCCTTCGGGGTCCTGAGCATCCAAAGAACAGTGACGGCGTGTTTGTGTGTGTTGATTATTGTATTCCAAGCGATCCAGTTCTCGCAATTCGGCAATCCAAGCTCCATTGACACAGGAAGTATCGTCTGCTCCTAAAACCAGCGTAGAACGCGATCCATCTGCAAAGTAGTAGACATAGGTATCGTGTCTTTGGGGAGAGTTCGTATGAACCACATCTTGATTGATAGTTCCTAATTCTTGGCGATGTGTTTTATAACGAGCTTGTGAGCACTCGGTAATAACTCTTTCGTTGTGACCATCAACATTTTCGGTTGTCTCAATAAAAAAGCGCCCAGTAAAGCAACCATTGCGGCGTGCCTTACTGAACGCTGAAAAACTGATTTCCTCCCATTCCTGTGGGCTGTTATTTTTCCAAATGAATACTCTCGTCATATCCTTTCCTCCGTTCAAATTCTTGGTAGACAGCGAATTTGAACGGTGTCATGGATATTTTGCTATGTACGCCTCCCAGCGCATACCGGCCTCCTAATACCGGGCAAAGAAAAAGGCCGGAAGTGTTTTCACCTCCAGCCATGTTCCTGCCGCCATATTGCAGCAGGAATGAAAAAAGCCCGGTTAATGCCGGGCCTTATGTAAAAAAGTATTCAATTTAGCGCATTCCTGCCACTATACCAAGTATAGCAGGTCGGAAGTCGGAAGGGAGTAGGGATTAGGTCGGGGATTTGTCGGGATTTAGTCGGAATTTAGTCGGGGCAGCTCCTCCAGGACTTCTGGAATAGAATATCCAAACAAGCAAACAGAAAATAAATAGATGGCTTCTCGTTTTCGGTCATAAAAGACACTGCGTTCTATATTTAGTTCTTCCAGCAATTCTTTCTCTGTACTGTTAAACCGATAGATGAATTGCTTAGTCAAAATTTCATAGTAAAGTTCTCCTCGATCCGGATACCGTTTCAGACGAAGGAGTGCACGGTCAATAATATTGACCAGCATTTGATTTTGAACAAGGCAGCAAACTTTTTCTTCAAAGGCTTGCAGTTCAATATCTGGTGCAAAATTTTCAAGATAGCAGAGGCCAGACTCTATATCTTGTTCTCCCATAATCCAAGCAGTTTCTTGTAATTCTTCTGCCCGTTCACTCAGAACCCAGACTACATCACGGTAAATCTTTAGAATCAGCTTACTTCTATGAAACGCAGCATCGCTGTTAAGCCCCAAAGCTGTTAGCCTGCTGTTACATTTTTGGATTGTTGTGCTTTCTTTTCTCATAGAACATCCCTCCTTGTTCGCAATATTGCGAACATATTAGGTACAAAATAGCATAGCAGAGGAGCGTGAGAGAGGGCAGTGCCTCTCTCTATTCCCCCATTTGGTTATATCAGGTTTCTGGATTTTAGACGAATCTGCATTGCTTGCTTGGAAACCTCAAAAATATTTGCCATTTCAGCAATGAGCTGTTCATCTGTCCGGCCTATTCTAAGCCGGTAAAAACATTTTTTGATCTGCGGTAAAGGCATTAGCAGAGCAGAGGCCAGAGTATCCGCCTGACGCTCAATTATGCCATGACTTTCGTCGGAAGAAACATTTCCGTTATAAGCAGCAACATCTCCAGTACCAGAGTACAACTTCTTATGTAGTACCCAATGAGCCAGCTCATGGGCACAGGTAAAACGGAGCCGCCCTAATTTTGATGGATCACAAAGCCGTTCATCAATTAAGATTGTACCGGCTCTTACTGCAATCATTCGATACTGTCTCTGTATCTGGTCATATAAAACAACGGCACCATCATCGAAAATTGTTTCCCCTAATATCTTGGGGTTTTTTCTTAGTGTATGAAACTCCAGGATTAGATCAAACTTTGTCTCGATAATGGTTTCGATTGGCACAGAACATGGTTGCCCGGATAGCAGAGAGGGATCATATTCCATCAGGATTTTTCGCCCTACCGCCTCGATTGCTTCTGTACGGATTTGTGGAATTGACAAAGCTATCCCCCCCTATCGTTTACGCTCCTTTAGCATTTTCATAAATGTCTGCCATTCTTCATCGGTAGCGTCTACTTCTTTTGCCACACGCAAGGCTGCCCGAACAATATCTTTTTCCATGATATAGTCTGGCAAATCAGCAGATACTGTATTGCGTGATTTTGCAGCCAGATCCAAAAGCAACTCATATTCTGATTTATCCAAATTCAGAAAGGCGGAGATGCGTTCCACAAAATCTCCATTGGGTGCAGGACGGCGGCTTTGTTCAATATCACACAGATAGCCGTAAGCAATATTCAAATGCTTGGCTGTATCGCGTAAATTGAATTTGTGCGCCTTGCGTTTCTCGGCTATAAATGATCCAAAAGTTATATTGCCCACAGCATTCACCTCTCATTTGTTCGACGAACTGCGAACATCTTGCTTATATTGTATATCGAACATCTGTTCACTTCAAGGATAAAAATTTCATTTGAAAAGAGGTGTTAAAAATCAATAACACCTCTTTTGCGCTATATAAATTCCTGAGCGATTTGCTGCATTTCTATAATGCACTCTTTTGGGGATAGAATTTTTATTTTTCCCTTAAATTTGAATATCCAGCCATAAAAAGTTCCACTGGGGTTCACTTCAATTTTTGCTGTGAAGTGCGCGTCATCATATCTCTCAACAGGGGCATCTTCTCCATAATGATCTATGATTACTCTCATCAATTCGTTTTCACATAGAAGGGTTACTTCCTTCGATGACTCTGATGTAAACATATCAACCATTTTGTTTGTATAGGAGGCTACATCAAATCCCTCTACTGGCATAAAGCAAGTTTCAAGGTTTTCTACGCTTGTTAGCCGATCTACACGGAAGTGAGCAATTTTCTGATGCTTCAGAGAATATCCAATTAAATAATAGTGGTCATTTTTCCATTCCAGCGCATAAGGATTTACGACATAATAATATCCATCATGCTTTAAGATTTTCTTTTTTTCTTGAGTATATTCATAGTATTGGAACCGAATTTGCTGATGGTTTCCAATCGCTGTTTGGATATTGTCAATGATGTAGTAAACCTTTTCATTATGCGGTTTGACACGGCTGGATAAAGCAGCAAATTTTTGAAGCTGCTTTGCCTGATGTAGACTGGTCAGACGGCATAATTTCTGCACCAGCTCCTCAGACTTCTTGGCAGAAATGATCTTCGAGGATGCTACTGCGTCTGTCAGCATTTTCAGTTCTGGATACTCAAACAGGCGGTTTCCCATAAAATATTGGTTTTGGGTACTCTTAACCACCACAATATCAATCCCCGCATCGATCAGCGCATTGGTATCTGCGTAAACAGTCTGCCGCACTGCCTGAATTCCTTTTCCATTCAGATGGGCAATGATGTCAGATACTGTGGCGGGATGGTTTTCATCGGTCCGCTCATAGAGAAACCGGAGTAATTCCAGTATCCGCATATTTGTTGAATTCTGCATACTTCACCTCCTCGATTCTTAAAATGGCCTATTTTGTATGGTGTCCAGCCCCAAAGACCAGAAGCAGGGCGACAGCACAGAGAAGCAGGCCGATCCAATTTCGATCTATAATCAGCTTGATCACCGCCACAAGCAGAAGTCCGCCTACCAGGAGCACAACGCCATTCATTCAGCGTCCTCCCGAAGCATAGTTTCCCATGTTGATGTCCAGCACCCCTCTGGGCGGCTGGATCAAGGCATCTTCATATTGGCACTTCCACTGGATCTCCCGGCACATCTGGCCATCCGCCACGCCGTCTATGGTTTCCCCATCCTCAATGGGGTTATCATGCTCCAGAATATAGGACGCTGCATTATAGGCGTGGTTTACCACCCAGTTGGGGTCCATGCCGTGGAAGTGGTACTGGAGATCCGGCAAAAACAGGGTGCTCATGCCCACCGTGTCGATGAGCATATCCTCCGTGCCCTCGATGTTGAAGAAACGGACATTGACGCCAAAGCGGATGAACCGATCCGGCCCCTCAATCTGATGGGAGCGCACATCCTCTGCCAGAAACAGCTTGCCGCAGTTCTGGAAATAGAACGCCTCACAGGTGGGGTACAGCTCTGCCAGAGCCTCCAGAAAGTCGGCATCCAGGTTGGCACGCTCCAGCGCTGGAAGCGCCGCAGTCAGCATATCGGTGGCCACCACCTGATATTTGCACTCCCGGAAGATCCGGTCACGGTCCTCCTGGCAGTCCCACATCTGGCTCATCAGAAAGGCATCAAAGCCTTTGCCCTTGAACTTGTCGCATTTCATCACCATCAGCTGTACCGGGCACTTGCCGTCCTGAAATTCCGCGACATGATCCAGGGCGGCAAAGCCGGCCATTTTCTTATCATAACAGAAGCACTCTGTTGATCCGATGTGCTTCTCCATTATGGCAGTCATTTTTTCTTTATCCGGCATTTCTACCGGCTCTTTGAACAGCATCTGAATGAGATAGGGACCTCCGGGCTGGGGGCCTTTTTTGTCGTCCAGATTTTGCTGGAAAGCTTTATTGCTCATTTGGGTTCCTCCTTCTTTTCTGGGAACAGTTTCCACCGAAACTCCAGCTCTTTCTGGACAAACTCTTTCGGCAGGCCGCGGGGGTTGGCGATGAGATACCATACCCGAAAGGTGCGCTTCTTCGGATCTGTTTCCTGCCGGTAGAGCTGATAGCCCGCCTCATCCTCCTGTGTCCACTGTCCTGTCTGCCGCTTGGCCTGCACAAAGGGTTCCACCACCTGGTCCAGTTCCTCTCTGGTGCGGCTTGAGGCCCAGGCTTGATCCACATCATTGGCGTGGGAGAGGTGGAACAACATCGAACCCATCCAGTTCTTTGCCTTGTGTCCAGGCGTTCCGCGCAATTCCGCCTGACGGCGGTACTCCTCCATCTGCTCCGCCGTTCCGTACCGTTCCACCATCTGCTCCCGCACATAGATGAACCAGCTGTAGTCCTCCGCCTCGGTGAAGGGGGCGCAGACCGGCTGTAATGCCTCCACGGGGTCTGCCTCGAAGCGGTCGATGAAGTCGAGGTAGTTGGCTTTGACCAGGGGCAGAAAGGTGTCCAGCAGCCCGGTGTTCAGCCGCAGGTCCTCTGTCAGCATCCGAAAGAATGAACCGCCTGTTGTGGGTTCAATTCTGAAAGAGTAGAGGTAGTCATCTCCCTGCTTTATGATACAGCTGAAGCCCACCTCCACATTCCCATGGCCGATTTCGTAGTCTATGTAGTTGTAGCGGCTCCGGTCAAACCAGATCTGATAGGTCAGCCCGTTTTTCATTTTCTTTTTGAAGTCGCCCTTTTTCAGACGCTTCCAGCCCTTTTCCTCCAGGCCCAGGCCGTTCCACAGGTAGTCCAGAAGTTCCTGAATTATATCTGCCGGCCGTTTTTGTTCCACGGTCTCCACCCCCTGACGAATTCTCTTTAAT
>ERZ838225.705-NODE-705-length-40867-cov-4.957316_pt1 | contig 40867 bp, 32 predicted proteins | sample MGYA00519684_ERZ838225 | MGnify/ENA primary metagenome ERZ838225 (study PRJEB31850, sample SAMEA3708829) | human gut metagenome | biome: human gut; feature: human-associated habitat; material: faeces | place: China | collected 2014 ... | reverse complement strand
TCTTCAACAGAAAGAAAAATTTCTTTTCTAATTTTTAACTTAGGATAATCTAATATTCCCTTTTCAATCATTATTTTTCTTTTTCTTAAAAAATATATATAGTATTTTATTTGCCAAATTCCAGCTTCTTCAATACTAGAAGATTTTTTTATTTCATGTAATATTTTCCAAGATTTTATAAAATCAATATTTATTGTCTCATCTATTAAAATATGTTTATTTTCTCTTTGGTATGTATTTTCATCTATTAATTTTCCTATAATCACATCTTCGTTTTCATTTTCCATTTGTATTCCATTTATAAAGAACCATAATTTTCTTTTACAAACAAAATAGTAATAAAACATTACTCCAGTTATAGGTTTTTTCAACTACCTCACCTTCTTTAATCAAATAAAATTATCAAATATATCTATTTTATTAATTTCAATTTTTTTCCCAATTCTAAAACCAATTTCATCATCATATCTGCAATCAACTATGTATACTTCTTCATATTTACTTAATATTATTTTATCTAATTTAGTAATATTGTCTTTTATTTCATATTCTTGAATTGATAGAGTTAAATCTCTTATTTCTATTTTAGACTTTATTTTTTTTAACTTTAGTATCTCTCTTTCATCAATACTCATGTTTTTAAACTCTTTTTTTAATATCTCTATATTTTCTTGTATCATATTTATATTCTCTTCATAAATTATTCTAGGCATGATTGTATAACTTCTAATATTTCTAAAAATATTATTAACCTCTTTTTTATTCTTTTCATATGGTTGAATCAATTTTATATACTCTAAATTTAATTTTATTTTTTTATAGTATTCTGTTGATTCTAATTTTTTTTTACTATAAAGTTCCTCAACATATATCATTTTTTCTTTTTCTGTTATTTTACCTTTAAATTTTTCTTTTATTAAATTTCTAGAAAAACTATATATTTCCTTATCTATTATATTCCCAATTCCAGTGTTTTTCTTTTTCTCTTCTCCAATATAGATATAGCAATTTGTTACATCAGAAAGAAGTTTTCTATTCCTAAAACACCTTCCCATTCTTTGAAGTACACCATTTAAATCTGATAATTCTGTAAATAATATATCAAAATCTATATCAAGAGAAGCTTCCACTACTTGAGTAGCTACCCAAATACCAAAATCTTTATTTTTCTTATTTCCTAACTTTATTATATTTTCCTCTTTTTTTCTTCTATCTCTTTTTATATATTTGCTGTGAAACATATTTACTTTATTTTTTTCATTAATCTTTTCTTTTAATTCATAATAAATTCTTTGTGCCTCTTTTACAGTATTACAAATTACTAAAATTTTATTTTTATTATATTTAGAAATGATATCATCTGCTTTTATTAAGGTCTCTATAACTTCAGTACTATGTCTTATTTGGAGATTATCTTTAGTAAAGCTTTTTGAAATTTCAAATTCTATTCCTTCATTTTTTAAAAAATCTACTATTATTCCAGGTAAAGTTGCTGTTAAAATAGCAAATTTACCTCCAATTCTAGTTACATATGAAATTCCTTTAATAATATAGGAAATTAACTCAGGAGAATACATCTGGATTTCATCAAAAACTATCTTTGAGTAAGATAAAGTTGCTAGTTTGGCTTCAAATCCTCCATATAAATATACAAAATCAAAAATTTGATCTAAAGTACATATTGTGAGTGGAAGACATAACTGCTTTGTTAAAGTATAATACTTCTCTAAATCAAGTTCTTCATATATATTTTCTCTTTCTTTATTTTCTAGATATTTTTCCATTGTTTCAGAATGAAGAAGTCCTACCTTTTCTATTAGATCTTTTTCTTTCAGTATATCAAGAGTAATTCTATTATAAATAGCATTTATTGCTGTTTTTAGTGGTAAAGTAAAAAATCCTTTATTATCTCCTATCCACAGTAATCCTGCTTCTGTTTTTCCCATCCCTGTTTGAGCTACTGCTATCACATTCTTATTTTGGTTTTTCAGCATATATTTTTGCAAATTATTCCACTCAATATTAGAATTATTTTTTTTCCAATTATAAAGCATATTATCCAGCTTAGATATTAAAAAATCATTTTTTATTTCTACAGATATATCTATTCCAGCACTAGCAGCATAATCAATTCTATTTAATAATCCTTTAATTAATACATATAAAAAAAATATTGATTTGTCTTCTTCATCAATTCTCTCATTAATTTTGAAATATTTTTCACTTATCCATTTTATTTTATTTATTTCAATTTTTTCATATTTAAAATATTTAGCTTCCTCTTTTAAATTTTCTATTTCTTTTTCTAATTCTTCAGTTGAAAAATCAAATTTTCTTTCATGATGATACCCTATTGCATTTGCTAATATTTTTACATAATCTTGCGAAAGATCTTTAGTCTCTTCTTCTGATAAATTATTTCTCTGTATCAATTTTTTCTCTATTTCTTTTCTTAACTCTTTAGCCTCCAAAAAAGTTAAGCTTAAAATCCCATGTGGAATATTTTTATCTTTTATTTTTTCTTTCCTTAATATTTTTTGAAAAGTAGAATTTATTTTTCCGATATCATGGTATAGGCATGCTTTTTTAAGAAGAAAATATATTATTTCATTTTTAAAAATAGCAGGGTAAATATTTTTTAAAATTTCTAAATTTTCAAGCAACATATCTGTGTGTTCCTGTACAGATTCTCCAGTATTAGATTTCGCTAAATATTTATCCTGCATAATACTCTCCTCCATTTTATTAAATGGGAAATACTATATTTCTTTCCTCATCTAACAACACTTCTTTTTCTTCCACAACTGTAATTTCTGAAGAATAAATAACTTCCACTTTATTCCATTTTCTAAAAATTTTAGGTGCTTTTTCAGTTCCATAATTAATCAATTTATAATCTTTAGGCAATTCATATTTTGTACCACCTATTCCTATCCCCATAGCACCAGTTAAAATAATTTCCCTTTTATTATAGTATTTCGTTGGAATATACATACTATATCCATTTTTTATTTTTTCATCATCTTCTAATTCCTCTTTAGATAATTCCACTATTTTTACTTCTTCGAATATAGCTATATCTTCTCTTCTTCCTAGACTTGGATATTCCCAAGGATATCTAAGAGCATGGTATATTTCTTCAATTTTATTTTTATCTTCTGGAATTATATGAATTAATAATTCTACCTCTGTTAATAATTCTGTTGTAGAAACTCCTATAGATATCCCAAAATCATCTACTTTTAATTGATGCCTTTTCTCATCAAATGGCATTCCATTTTTAAATTCATATCTTGTTGCTAAATCATTTACTTTAGAATGATATTTACCTTGAATACTAACAACCATAGGTACATATTCTTTGTAATTACATAAATTATGAATCATTCCTATTACAGTAGAATATGGAGGTAATGGATATGTTTCCTTTAACTGAAAACTTGCTGGAAGTTTATAATTGACCATATTTTGTAATATTTTTATTCTAATTGCTTTCATAATAATCTTTTATCCCTAATTTTATAGTGTTAAAAAATTCTGATATTGTTTTTGCATTTAAAACTTCTTTTATTTCATGGTCATTATCAAACTTACCATTTATCATTCCACAATATGTATCTTTTAACATTTCTTCAAATATTCCTGCTTTTATCTCTTTTGCTAATACTCTATTTTTATCAACTCTTACTAAATTTTCAAAAATAGGGTTTTTAACATCGTATACTCCACCAATTACAAATAATGGAGCTAGATTCTCTCTTCTCCCTCTTATATCTCTATATAAAAATGCTATTATATCTAGTAATTTATTAACTCTTCTAATTTTTTCAGTATTTTCTAATGAAATATTATAATTATCATCTATTCCTATTTGATCTAAATCTATAGTAATTGTATATACATAATAAGATTTATGAATTTCAGATTGAGCAATATTCATATTTTCATCTATTCTATCAGCTAAACCTTTATTTGTTAAAAAATCTAGATCACCTTTAAACGTTTCAGTTGAAATAGCATTGGATAATCTTACTTTAGCAGAACGTTTTTTTCCAGAAGTTCCTTTTGCTGTTTTTAAATATCCAAAAAAATCTATTTCTGGAAATTCTTCTATTGTTGCTTTTTCAGAAAATTGAATAACTTTTTTTTCTCCTGAGCCCATAGCTTCAACTTCTGCTAATTTCTCTCCATACTGTTCCATCATATTATATCTAATAGCCTGTCTGGAAATGTATGTGTATTGATCTCCGTTTCCTCTTGACATTTTTTTTAAAGTAGCTACATTTCCTATTCCTTCCCCATAATTTGCACTTTCTGCTTCAAATATTATTGTCATAGTTAATCCTTTATTTTTCATATTTGCCTCCTATTTTAATTATTTTCCTTAATATTTTTTTCATATTCTTCGCTAAGTAGTCCTGCAACAAAAGAATAACCTATTTCTTTAAATGAGTCTGTATCTTTCAACATCTCTGTTATTACAAAAGGCACAGGTTTTTTTATATACATATAGCAATTTAAAACTGTATCTAAAACCATTTCTTTATTATTAGTTTTTAATCCATTTAAAATCCTATAACAAATACCACTTATTTTCCCTTCAGCATCTTTTAATTTATACTCTTTTTTTAATTCCATTCCAGAGATCCATCCACTTCCGATCATATTTTTTATACCTTCACCCATACTAGCATCTCCTTTTATCATTTTTATATTTATTTTTAAAAGATTAATTATGTGAATTGTAGAATAAAATCCATTATTTGCTTGTGAAAGCTTATATACCAATAATTTATGAATTAAAACATATAAATTTTCGTTATTCATTATTTTTTTCATTGTTTCTTCATAAATTCTAAGTGAAGTTTTTATTTCTGAATACCAGGTTTTTATCAGACTTTCTAATTCTTCTTTTGAATTTTCTATTACTTTAATAACATTTTTTGACAATATATTAAAATAATATTTTTCATTTTCATAACGTACAACTTGAATATCAATTAATTCATACTTTTTACTTTTTAACATTTCATCTTCCAACGAAGAATATAACGCTCTATAAGTTAAAGAATTCAAGTTTTTATGTGGTTTAAAAACTTCCATTTCTATTTTAGTATTGATGTCTAGTAATTTTTGAAACGAATAATTATAGTTTATAAATATTCCATTTCCATGTACATAGTTGAATCCAGCTGGAATACAGGAATATACTAATTTGCAAATAGGGCACAGAGCTATATCATTTATAAAATTCCATACATGAGCAGGTTTTCTACTTGTATCAAATCCTGTAGAATTTAAAAAACTTAAATCATTTGAAAGATCTTTAATTTGTTTATTGCAAACAAAGCAATTATATTTAAATTTAGTTTTATCTATATATAAATATTCTTCTACAGGTTTTATAAAATAATTCTTATAATCGTGATAAATATCCTTTTCTTTTGTTTGAGGATTTAAAAAACATATTCCATTCCAAGAATTTTTTATAATAGTATAAATTACATTTTTTCCAGCTAGATATTTTTTCACTTCTTCTTTTTCACAGTATTCTATTATTTCTAAAATTTTTTTTAATGTAATTTCTAATTCCAATTTTTTATTTTCAATTTTCTCTTCTTTTTTCAAAGAAATTACAGTTAACTCTTTTTCCAATTCTAATAAATTTACTTTTTTATCCATTACTTCATAAGCTGCTTTATAACTTGCACTTTTTAAGTAATATTTTAAAACATCTTTGATATAAGTATTCAAATTCTCTATTTCTTTAGTTGTTATTTCTTCTATATTTTTCTCTAATAACTGTTCTGCACTACTTTTAAAATCAACAATTTTATTCCAGGATAAAGTTGATTTATACTTATTAATCAAATAAGAAAAATATTTTTCTTCAAAGTTTTTTAATATTTCTGAATCAAAAACCATTTCTTCATTTAATATTTTTACAGAATTTTCATCATAAAATTTTAATATATTATACAAACCTACAACTCCAGCATTATACTGCCAAGAATTTAACTTTATTCTAAGTTCACTCATTTTTCACCCCTTTAATATCTTCAGATTATTTCTAGCATTCCAAAACCAGAAGACTTTCTACTGGCAAATCCAGCTTTATAAAAATAATTAAGTATTTCTTTTTTTCCTTTTATAACTATTATTCCTTTTGTTGCTGGCAATTTAAAATTATAATAAGTAATTATAACTTTTTTTATATCTATTGGAATTATTTCTAAATCTTCAATATCTTTTATTAAAAATTTATTTTTTAATGTGTATATCAAATTCTTTTTTAATACTTCCATCGCCTTTTCTTCATTTAAAACATAATACCAAGATTTATTACTATCCTTTGGCTTCTCTCTAACTAAAATTGGAGATAGAGTTTTAAACATAATTATTTCAGAATTTATTTCTTTTTCTTTTAAAGATTTAACATCTAAAATTTCTGCTTTATTATTTCCAAAATCAAACTTTAGATTTTTCCCTATAATAAGTGCATTGTAAAAATGTATTGCTTCTATTGTTTTTTCTAGGCTCAAAGTTATTTTAAATTTATTTTCTTTTAAAAAAATTTTATTTTCTTCTATTTTTTCAATTGGCAAATAACAAGAAAACGTCATATCCTTTTCTTTTGGATCTCCATAAAAATAATCTTTAATTTCAAGCTTATAATTTTCTAAAGCTTTTTTAAAAAGAGATAAAATTTTTCTATTATAATCTAAAGCTATTTCTTTATTTTCAAGCTTACAATTTATTTCTATTCTCATCTTTCCTCCTAATTAAAATTAGCTACATTTTAAAATCTGACTTATAATTTCATTATAACACTAACAGGTATTTTTTAAAACAGTTTTAATATTTATTTTTAACCAATTTTATTTTTCTATATTTCTATAATACGAATTTTAATTTCATATAATCACAAACCACCACTTGAAGTGGTGGTTTGCTCCACCCTATAAGGGTATGGTACTAGCTTAGGCTTAAGCCTTACTGAATGGTTTGCCAACCGCGTAATTCTTCATTCAGCTACTTAAGTAGCTGGTGTGCTTTAGTTTGTTTTTTCTCCGAAAGGATCTATATACTCTTTCAATGTCAATTGATCATTCGCTATATCTTCTTGCAACTGTTCTCTTATATATTTTGCGATCCTTTCTTTATTTCTTCCTACTGTATCCACATAATATCCTCTGCACCAAAAATGTCTGTTCCCATATTTAGATTTTAAATTTGCATGTTTATCAAATATCATCAATGAACTTTTCCCTTTCAAATATCCCATAAAACTTGATATGCTTATTTTCGGAGGTATACTTACCAACATATGTATATGGTCTTTACAGGCATTAGCCTCTATTATTTCTACTCCTTTAAATTCGCAAAGTTTTCTTAATATCTCCCCTATATCTCCTTTGATTTTTCCATATATTATCTGCCTTCTATATTTTGGTGCGAATATGATATGATATTTACAATTCCATGTTGTATGTGATAGACTATTATTGTCATACATTTTATGACCTCCTTTGATTAGTTAATCGGCTGGCAAACCTAATTAATTATATCAAAGGAGATTTTATTTTCTAAGCATAGCCTTCCGGCTTTTTTGTACCACTTGCTAAGCAAGTGGTTTTTTTATACAAAAAAAGCTGAGTAACATTTAAAAAAATGTTTTACTCAGCTCTCTTTTTTGTATAATATAGTTACCACCCTAATTATACAAAGGAGACATACATGCAAATCAATATAACAAATCTTTTAGGTAAAATCAAGAAATATTTTAAAAATGAGCATTTCGAGGATATTAAACAGACTATCCAAAGATTCTTAGCTTGTTCTATTGACAAATCTTTTCTCTCTCTTCAATGCCCTAATTGTCATGATGTGCATAAAATTAAAGTTACTTGTAAATCCAGATTTTATCCTTCCTGCGGTAAACGTTATTCTGCTGTTTGAACTGAAAAAACTGCTGCTTCTCTTATTGATGTTAAACATAGAAGTGCCCTTTTTACATTCCTGAAGAACTTAGAATGTTTTTCTTCTATGACAGAGGCCTTTTAACTAAGCTTGCTTACGCTGTTAATGATGTTTTTAAATATCAATTTCATAACATTAAAGCAAAAAATCAAAGAGTTCATAAAATTTCAAAATATTCCCCTAAATACTTTACTAACTCAGATATCATTCATTATGGATTGATTACTGTTATTCATACCTTTGGACGTGATCTTAAGTGGAACTCTCATATTCATGCTATTGTTACTTTAAGTGGATTCAATAAAAATTACCAATTTCTTGAAAAAAAATATTTTCATGTCAATTCCATTGCTGGACAATGGAAAAAAATGATTATTGATATTGTTAAATCTGGAAATTATGACAAGCCTGAAATTAAAGCTAAAGCTTATGCTGCTGCTAACTACCTTTATCGCAAGAATACAAGATTCTTTTTCAATATTGCAAAAAATGATTTAAATAATAATGTTTACGCAATTAAATATATTGGTAGATATCTATCAAGAGCTCCTATCGCGGAATATAAAATTATTGATTTCTATGATAATAAGGTTACTTTCTATTATGAAAGTCTTGCTGATGATAAACAAAGAATTGAGCTTCCTTTAGATGTGGAAACATTTCTTTCTAAACTAATTATTCACATTCCTTCTAAACATTTCAAAATGATTAGGCGCTTTGGAATCTATTCTAGAAATATTAAATCAGAACTTAAAAATATCATGAAATTCATGAAAAAATATGTTTCTAAATATTCCAATTCTACTTTTTATCAACTTGAAATATGGAACGCTTTTGGAGTAAATCCTTTTTATTGTTTTAAATGTAACACCAGAATGAAAGTTAAAAAAATATCATATTTTAATATATTTGCTGGAAAGGATATCACTAAATAGCTGACTAATAATCAGCTTTTTTGTGTTGTCAATTTTAATCTTATTCGATTAATATATCTAGTGTAAATGCAAAATAATTAATATTTTTTATTTTTTTAGTAAATTTATCAAATTATAATTTCCTAAGAAATAAAAATAGACAAAAGAAAAAGGAAGATACAAAACAGGATTTTTCCTTTTTGCCTCTTCCTTTATCTTTTTTAAATCATAAATGAAATCTTATAGACCATCATTAATGTAATGACAATCATAAGCTGCAAAGAATAACTATTTTCCATCCTTTCCTCCAAAATTCCCACAATGTATTATATATTTTTATTTTATATTTAGATATTTTTTCTATTATATCACATTTCCCTTTTATTGGTAAATACTTTTTTATCCTTTTATATATGAATATAATGTTCTGACTACCTGCCCAGTTGCACCTTTTTTAAAATATTTTCCATTTTTTTCACTAAATGCTGTCCCTGCTATATCCAGATGCATCCATGGTTTATCCTCTACAAACTCTTCTAAAAATTTAGCTGCTGTAATAGAACCTGCCAATCTCCCAGCACTATTCTTCAAATCAGCTACATCAGATTTTATTATATCTTTGTACTCTTCAAAAATCGGCATCTGCCAATATTTTTCTCCCCAGTATTTTCCAGCTGTTTCCAGTTTTTTATAGTTTACATCTGAATTTGAAAATACTCCAGTTACATTATCTCCAAGAGCCACCATTATTGCCCCTGTTAAAGTAGCTGCATCTATTACCTCATCTACATTTTCTTTTCTTATTATATAAGTTAAAGCATCAGCCAGAGTCAGTCTTCCTTCAGCATCTGTATTAGTTACCTCTATTGTTTTACCATTCATGCTTCCAATAATATCTCCAGGTCTGTAAGCATTTGATCCTATTGCATTTTCACAGGCAGCTACCACTGCTGTTACATTTTTCTTTATTTTCATTTTAGCAAGAGCACACATAGTCCCTATTACAGTAGCAGCTCCTCCCATATCTGTTTTCATATCCAGCATACTTGAAGTAGGTTTCAAAGAAAGCCCTCCTGTATCATAAGTAAGTCCTTTTCCTACCAGTCCTATTCTTTCCTTGCTTGCTGTATCACCTTGATATCTCATTACAATAACTTTTGGTCTGTTGACTGATGCTCTTCCCACAGCTAGAAATGCTTTCATCTCTAATTTCTCTGCTTCTTTTTCATCAAGTATCTCTACTTCAAATCCAAACTCTTTACCTAACTTCTCAGCCTCTTCAGCTAGTTTTTCTGGAGTTATCACACAGGCAGGCTCATTAATTAAATCTCTTACTATATTAATTATTTTTCCTAATTCTTTTCCTTCTATAACATCAACATCATTTTTTTCCATAAAATAGCTGATATTTAATTTTTTATCTTTTTTCTCACTCATATATTTATCAAATTTGTAATCTATATGCTCTGCTACTTCTCCAATTATTTCAAGGTCTATTAACTCTTTATCTTCACTTCCAATAAGGATATCTCCAGTTACATCTTTTAGGCCATTATATATTACATCTCTCATAATATCTCTGTTTAAATTTTCTTTCTTTCCTGTTCCTAAAAACAGTATTGTTATTAAAGAATCCCCCTCTAAAAATGAAACTTCTAATTTATCTCCTTTTTTACCTGTAAAAGAATTCTTTTCCATCATTTTTTTTATAAATATTTTATTTTTATCTGAAATATATTCACAAAATCTTAAATCACCTTCGCTAACAAGAGTTACTGTTTTTAAATATATTTTCTCTATTTTTTCTATTATCTCTAAACTCATTTCTGTACCTCCATTTCAACAAATTTATTACTCTACCTTCAGTCTACCACTTTATTTTTTTTATTTCAATGCAAATATCTATTGATTTTTTTTTAAAACACGGTAAAATAGAAGAGTAGGTGATTGATTATGAAAAAAACTTTAATTTTATCAATGTTTTTAGCAATATCTTTAGTTAGTTTCTCTGCTCCTAAAACAGCAGATACTTCAAGAATGAGAGAAGAAAATGGTATTACATATTATTTCAATGAAGATACTCCCTTTACAGGAAAGGTAATAGATAAAAAAGATAGAAACTATTATACTGATGGAAAACCTGATGGCAAGTGGGTAACTTTTTTCCCAAATGGAGCTCTTAAATCTATAGAGAACTGGAAAGATGGAAAACTAAATGGAAAGTATGTTATTTACCAGGAAAATGGTTTAAAAGTTATGCAGACTTCTTATATCAATGGAAGTGACAATGGAGAATATTTTCTTTATCATGAAAATGGAAATCTTCAAGTTCAAGGATATTTTAAAAACGGTATTCCTATTGGTACATGGAAGTATTACCATCCAGATGGTAAATTAAAGGGAAAAGCTATTTACCCAGATTAAAACAAAGATACTATTTTATAGTAAAATGTGAATTTTTATTGTTTGACTTTTTTATGATTTCTATATATAATATAAGTGAGGGAAGATTTATTATAATAATAACAAAGGAGGGTTCTATCATGAATCTTGTATTAAGCAAAATTTTTGAAACTTCTGTCCTTGTATCTCCTAAGAAAGCTCTACAATTATGTTCTATGGTTGCTAGGAAAATAAAAAAAGGAGATAGTGTTGTTATAGACTTCAATGGTATAAAAGCTACCACATTAGCTTTCCTTTATGTTCTTTTTTCTAATATAGTAAAAGAATGTGGTAAAGATGTAAAAAGCCTTATATCAGTTGAAAATGCTTCTAAGGAGCTAAAAGAAGAATTCAAATACTTAAAACAAAATTACAAAGAACTTTGTGAAAAATTCTCGCACTTGGACGTTATAACAGCTTAAAAATAAAATTAAAAATATTGAAAAAACAGAACTCTACATTGAGTTCTGTTTTTATTTATGCTATGTTTTTTATTTTCCTTCGTTTAAATATCTTTCCACTACTTTTTCCCACATACCATTTTCTTTCATTACTTTTTCAAAAAATTCTCTCACAGCACCATCTCCACCATTTTTTGAAGAGATAAAATTTACTCTGTCCAGAACTTCTTTCACTGCATTTTTAGGAGCTGCTGACATCCCTACAATAGACATTACTCCCAAATCATTTATATCATCACCCATATAAGCAGTTTCTTCTAGTGATATTTGGTATTTATCTAATATTTTTTTTAATTCAGCTACTTTATTTCCAGCTCCCTGTACTAATTCCTGTATCCCTAATTCTTCTACTCTTCTTTTAACTATTACAGAAGTTTTCCCAGTGATAATAGCTGCAATTCCTCCATGTTTTATCCATTGAGCTATTGCAAATCCGTCTTTCACATCAAATGCCTTCAGACTGTTATCCTTATCATCCATATAGAGCTTGCCATTAGTTAAAGTTCCGTCTACATCCAATACTATTAATTTTATCATTCTCTGCTCCTTCTGAATATTTTTTTGTAAAGAAAAAAGGATATCCACATCTGGATACCCTCAAACATACTAGTAATTATAGTGCGTTTACTTTAGCAGCTAATCTTGCTTTCTTTCTAGATGCTGTATTTTTCTTCATGATTCCTTTGCTTACTGCTTTATCTAACTCTTTGTAAGCTACTGATAAAGCTGCATTTGAAGCTTCTACATCTTTAGTATCTACAGTTGTTAAAACTTTTTTAGTCATAGTTTTAACTCTAGATTTTACCGCTTGATTTCTTTCTCTGTTTCTCTCTGCTACTAATATTCTCTTTTTAGCTGATCTTGAATGTGCCAAATTAAAAACCTCCTAGAAATTTTAAAAATTATATTTTTCCATAAGATGATATCATAAATTAAACAAAATGTCAACCGAGTGGTGACAAGAAGTAATTTTAATTTGTTTAAGTTAAGCTACAAAAGAGACACATCTTCTTGTACAATGGACCATAATTATTTTAGCACATTATTTCAAAAAATAAAAGCAGAATTTTAATTTTTTACACTGAAACTGTAAAAATAAAAAAATATTTTTTTTAGTCTTTATAGACAATTTTCTCTCTATTTAATGTCATCCTGCAAATTTTTCTTTTACAACTCCATTATAAATTTTAAAAAAATAAAGGAATAAGGGTATTTAGAGGGAAATATATAATAGTCATTTTTTTAAAATTAAAATAAAATTTATTAATACAGGAGATTTTGCTATGAACAAAAAAATAATATATTGTACTTTGGAAAGTTTGATATATTCTATCATTATATATTTAATATTCTTTACCTTCAGTACTGAGCAATATAATTTTCTTTCTATGAATCTTCATCCATTGGCAATAATGACAGCTTTCTTAGCATTGAAATATGGAACTTATATCGGTTTTATTGGTTCCTTTGCAGCAATCATCACTTATTTGACGGCTTATCTTTTTAGTGGTAATGATTTACTGCTTTTCTTTTTGAAATTTCAATATTATAAGTTCTTTCTTATGTTTCTGTTTATTAATGTTCTTCTTGGAAAATTCAAAACAAACCATGATGAAAGAGAAGAAAAGTTGATTGAAGAAAAAACAGAATTAGAAGAGAAATATTCAAATCAAAAAAATAAAAATATGGAGCTGATTATATTAAGTACTAAACTTAAAAATCAAATTGTTAATAGCAGAGAAAGTATCATTACTCTTTACCATATAAAAAATTCTTTAAAAGATAAAACTCTTGAACAGTTATACACTGAAATAATGCTTATTTTAAAACAATTTTTAAACTGTGATGCTGCTTCTGTGTATAAATTAACAGATTCTTCACATATTAGAAGTATATTAAAACTTGGAAGCAGTAATATAGCTCCATTTATTTCTCTGGATTCAAGTGATGCTGTCAGATTTAGAGAAGTGATGGAAACAGGTGAGATAACAGAATTTCCTATTGATTTAGAAGTAAAACAGCCAGTTTATATCTCTCCTATTTTCATAAAAGATAAAATAAGCGGTTTTGTAACTATTGAAAAACTTGATTTTAATATTAAAGAAAGATACTCATTTGAACTTTTTAAAATAGTTGCAGAGGAATTAGAAGATTCTTTAGTGGAAATCTTTGAAAAAGCTGAAGAGGAAAAAAATGAACATTATTATACTGAAGATATGGGTGTTTCTAAATGGAATTATTTCAATTCAGTTGTAGAAGAAAATGAAAAAAGGAAGAAACTCTTTGGATATGACTATGTCTTATTGGAAGGAAAAAATCCTGGTTACAGTACTGAAGATGTTTTTAATATTCTCAAAGATAAAATGTGGGTAAATGACTATGCCACTTTAAATGAAAAATATATCAGACTCTTATTTACTATGACAGATTTAAATAAAAAAGCTCTTTTAAAAGAAAAAGCTGAAAAATATTTTACTGGAGTCGATTTTTATGAAATTTAAATATTTTTTTATTATTATTTTATTATTAGCTGGGATTCTTCAATTCAACAGAATCATGGACAAGGGAAAGTATTTTTCTGTAAAACAGGAATTTACTTTTGAGAAAGCTCCTGCTAAAAATACAACATTAACTTTTGAAAATCCACAAAAGTATCTTATTTTTTATAATCCTTCATCTAAAGTTTCAAAAGATATTCTCTATAATCTAGAAAAAACTTTTGAATTTACTAAAGCTGAATTTGATATTGTAAAAATTACAGATACTCCTGACATTTCAAAGTATGATTATTTTATATTTGTAACTGATAATTTCTTAGGATTTAAAAAAACTATTTTTGAAGATATAAAAGAAAAATTATTATCTAAAGGAGGAACTCTCTTCATCTTAGCTAATACTGAATATAATCCTTTTAATGAAGTGGCAGGAATAGATAAAATAAATCGTTTATCTGATAATGAGCATGGAATAAATTTTACAAGAAAAATATTTCCCGGTATTGACTCCTTCAGTCCTGGAGATACTATGCTGTCCAGCTCTGTATATGATGTATCTTTAGCTGAAGATGTCTCTGTTCTTGCTAAAACCAATAACAACCTCCCTCTCATTTGGGAAAAAAATTTGGGAAAAGGAAGAATAATTTATACAAATTCAAACTTCTTTGAAGGAAACATTGTCAGAGGATTAATGAACCAGATTATCTCTTATGGAAGCGACTGGTATATCAATCCAATATTAAACAGCAAATTGATTCAAATAGATGATTTCCCTTCTCCTGTTCCTCGATACAATAATGAAACTATCAGAAAAAGTTATGGAATGGATACTGGTGATTTTTATAATAAAATCTGGTGGAAAGATATGGTTGCCCTTTCTGAAAGAAGAAATCTTATTTTTTCTGGTTTTATAATAATAGATTACAACAATAATATCCATAGTTCCGACATGAAAGAAATCCCTAAAATAACTCTTCTTGATCTTGATAAAAGAGCTAGAGAACTTCTTCTTTATCAAGGGGAAATAGGAATTCATGGATATAATCATAATCCTTTGGTATTTGAAGGAGATACTGATTTTAAAGCTCTTAGCTATGTTCCATGGGATAGTGATGCTGATATAGTTGCTGGATTAAAAAATGTTTCTTCTACAGTTGAGGATCTTTTAGGTAAAAATATAAAACTATATTCCTATGTTCCTCCTAGTAATATTTTAAAAGAGAGAGGAGAAAAGGACCTTTTAGAAGCTTTTCCTGATTTAAAAACTATATCTTCTATTTTCTATGGTGATGAATCTAAAGGAGCTTTTGTTACTGAAGTAGGAAGAGATGAAAAATTTCCTTCAATTTATACAATGCCTCGTTTTTCATCAGGATTTTCATATGATAAAGATGACTTATGGGGAATATTTAATGCTCTTGCAGTATATGGCTATATGTCTCATTTCGTCCATCCTGATGATGTTATATCTGATGATAGAGGATTTGGAAAAGATTGGAATCAGCTTTATCACGAATTTGAAAAAGTGATACTGGAAGTAGAAAAAAGATTCCCTTATCTTGAACCATCTACTGATTCTGGTCTTACTCAAAAATATATGAATATTGAAGATTTGAAAATCCATTCTGAAAAAGATGGAAATACCCTTAAAATAGGGCTGGAAAATTTTAGAAATCCTTTTTCTGCTCTTGTAAGAATAAGGCATGATGATATAAAAAGCATCTCCTCAGGAGAATACAGACTTGTTAATAAATATGGAGATAATAGCATTTACCTTATTAAGTTTACAAATGAAAATACTATTATTGAATTAGGTAAGAAAACTGGAGAAATACAATGAAAAGCAAAACACTGAATATTTTAATATTAATTATTTTCTTTGGATTTGAAATTCTTAATTTTAAATATAACTATACTTCAAATATTTATACAGATTTAAGGAGCAGCTTCTGGCTGATACATCTCTTAATCGCTTCTGTATGTATAATTCTTTTTAATTATATTTTTAAAGCAGACATAGGCTATTATGATGTATTTATAATATTTTTCCCGGGACTTGGATTCTTTATAATGATACTTGGAGGATTTTTTGATATTAAAAAAGATATTGAAAATCATATAGAAGAGGCTTACAGTATGGAAATGTACAAGAAAGAAAAGCAGGAGGAAGATTATATTAATTTCTATCTTGATATAAATACTGTTGGTGCTTATGATTCTCTTCTTGTAAAAAATTCTGAAGAAAAGAAAAAGTTTCTTTTTGAATTTAATCCCCCAAAGATAAGCTTTAAAGTAGAAATCCTTCAAAAAGCCTTGCTGGATGATGATATAGATGTAATTCACTATGCTGCTGCTGAACTGAATAAAATAGATGTAAGACTACAGGAAAATATAAAAAATGCTGAAAAAGAAAAAAATCTCTATAAAATATATGATGCTTATAGAGAATATATAGATTCAGGGCTTCTCTTTGAATCTATATTAAAATTCTATCAGAATAAAACTCTTTCTCTTCTCCTTCAATTAGTTGAAAAAGATAAAAGAAAGGAATATGAACTTTTAAAATTATATAGAAAAATAGGAGAAAAAAATAAATATGAAATTTTATTGAAAGAACTTTTAAATAAAAATGCTTCTTTAGGTCTTGTAAAAAAATTAATACAGTTTTTATATGAAGAAAACAGGTATAAAGAGATGCTGGATATACATCAGAAATATAAAAATTATGATATAAAACTTCCTGCTCTTTTTAATACTTTTGAATAATTTTAGAAAGGAAAAAATATGGCTGTAATATGTATAATATGCGAAGGTGCTTATCCTTATGTAGTTGGTGGAGTCTCTTCATGGGTGCATGACCTCATTACTTCAAATCCTGAGCATAAATTTAAACTCCTTTGCATTATTCCAAATCAAAAATTTGCAGTGCAAAAATATAAACTTCCTGACAATGTCATAGAGATACAAAATATACTTCTTGATCCATATTTAGGATTTTCCATGTCACAGGTTATAAAAAATAATCTTTTTCCAAATGATGAGCGAAAAAAAAGTATAGCTGAACTTTTTCATTTTACTACTGAAGATTCAAATGAAAAAATATCACAAATAGAAAAAGTTTTTAATTCTAATATTGGAAAGCCTTTGGAAGTTGTACTGGGAAAAGATTATTGGGAAGTACTCATTGAAAATTATAATAAAAAATATCCAAATAATAATTTTAATATTTATTATTGGACATATAGAAATATCATCTTGAATCTAATACAGATAGGACAGGCTAAAATACCAACTGCTGACATTTACCATGCTGTTTCCACTGGATATGCAGGTTATCTTGGTGCTTTAGCTGTTCATAGAAAAATGGGAAAACTACTTTTAACTGAACATGGAATCTACCCTAGAGAAAGAGAGGAAGAAGTTCTGGCTGCTGAATGGATAGATAAGGATTTTAAAAGTATATGGATAGAATACTTCTATTATCTTTCTAAGCTCACATATCAATATTGCGACTTAATCATAGCTCTGTTCAAATACAACAGTGGCATTCAAATTGAAAATGGTGCTCCTCCTGAAAAATCAATAGTTATCCCTAATGGAATAGATGAAAAAATATATTCTTCTATCACAAGGCATAAAAAAGAAGGATTTAATATAGGTTCTGTCCTGAGAGTAGTTCCTATAAAAGATGTAAAGATGATGATTAAAGGATTTAAAATAGCCTCTGAAAAAATTCCTGATGCTAAACTTTGGCTTGTTGGTCCTTATGAAGAAGATAAGGAATATTATGAAGACTGTGTTGCTTTAGTCAACGATCTTGAATTATCTGACAAAGTAACTTTTACAGGAAGAGTAGATATAAAAGAATACTATAGTTTTCTTGACATCCTTCTTCTTACTTCTATTTCCGAAGGACAGCCCCTAAGTATCCTTGAAGGTCTGGCTTCTGGTGTTCCTTTCATAGCAACTGATGTAGGAAACTGCCGTGAAATATTGAAAGGTTGGACAGATATAGGGGAAGCAGGAGTTATCATCCCTCCAACTTCATATACTGATCTGGGAAAAGAATTAGTAAAATTATATCAGAATAAAACCAGATTAAAAGAATTTTCTGAAAATGGAAAAATGATAGTTAAAAATCATTATACAAAAGATTTTTATATCAACAGATATAAAGAAATATATAAAAAATTAGGTGAACAGAAATGGCAGGAATAGGATTTGAATTAAGAAAATTATTTTCTGAAAAAGATAAAGCCTTTGGAGATGTAAAAGCCATAGCCTACTCTTCAATTGTAAGTGTAGGTCCTTGGATAATTACAAGTATAAGTTTGAATATAATTGTTTTTTTAGCAGGAACTATTAATCTTGGAAGAGCTGAGAAAGTCACGTACACCAGCACTATTCTTTATGCTTTTATATTTTCACAGCTTCTCACAGGACCTTTTCAATATCTTATAACAAGATATATTTCAGACTGTGTCTTTACCAAAAAAATAGATAAAATAAGAGGAGCATACATAGGGGTTGTAAAACTAATAGTTATAATTGGATTTTTTATGAGTTATTTTTTCATAAGAAAAGGAGACTTTTCTGGAAATTATAAAGCTTCTTTTGTTATTCTGTTTATTACTATGAGTCTTTCATGGATTACTATGATATTTATATCCCCTCTAAAAAACTATAACTTTATGATAAAAAGTTTCTTTGCTGGGAATGCTGTTTCTGTTATTTCAGCATATATTTTTCTTAAATATCCAGTTTCATTTTTAAATGAACCTCCAATTTTCTGGATGTTGTTTTCTTATACTCTAGGAATATTTTTAAACTTTTTATTTACTTCTTTGTATCTTCTTAAAATATTTAAAGGAGAAAACAAAGGAGATTTTGAATTTTTAACATATCTCCGTGGATATTTAAGCCTGTTGCTTGTAGGGCTTTTCTATGCTTTTGCTGTATGGGCTCATATTATAATCAACTGGTTTCTTGGAGACTCATATTTTGTAGGAAATGTATTTCTTATCTCTCCATTATATGAGGTGGCAGTGTTCTATGCTTTCTGTACTTCAATTCCAAGTATGGTTTATTTTATGATATTCTTAGAAATAAAATTTCTTCCAGTATATAAAAATTATTATCAAAAAATTTTTTATACAGGAAATTACAGTGAAGTCAATACTGCATTAAAAAAGATGTATGATACTTTAAATAAAGAAATTCTTTATTGCATGGAGCTGCAATTTATAATATCACTAACTTTTGTGCTCACTTCAAATGTAATATTTGATTATTTAAGATTGGATTTATATCTTTTGGATATATTTAGATTAACTATATTATCTGCTTATTGTGCAGTGTTTATCTCTATTTTTATCACTATATTTCTATATTTTGATTCCAGAGAGTATGCTGTACTTATTGCTTTTATTTTCTTTATCACTGGAGTAGGATTCTCATACTTTTTTGGAGTTCTTGGAAAGGAATATGTTGGTCTCGGTTTCTTCTTTTCTTCATTTATTACTTTTGGAATAGCCAATGTATTTAACAAAAAAATATTCAACAACCTAAATTATATTACAATGTTTAAAAGAAATTTTAATATAAAAATAGGCTCATCTTTTTTAAGATTGATAGATAAACTTATGGGGAAAAAGATATATCTTTTAATTATATTTGCTCTTCTTTTTCTTTTAAGCGGATGCAGCAGTTATGATAAAAACGGTTTCAATAATATTACCAAAAGAAACTGGCACTCTATGAGCAATTATGACCCTGAAGGATATGATTTTTCTGGTCTTGATGCCAATGGTCTCAACAGAAGAGGATTTAATGCAGCTGGATGGAATGAAGCTACCGATTCTCCTTATGACTATGCAGGATTTGACAGTAAAAATATTCATAGAGATACTGGTGAAAAATTTGATGAACGTGGATTTAACTACAAGAAATATAATATTCTTACTTGTTCTCCTTTTGATAAAAATGGCTTTGATTATGAGGGAATACATAAAATTACCAAAAGAGAATTTGACCCTAATGGCTGGAACTATTACGGTCTCAACGAAAAAACACAGGACTATTACAACGAAAAGGGCTTTGATCGTGATGGGTATGACAAAGAGGGATATAATAAAAAAGGATATACCAGAGAAAATATAGACAGAAGAGGATTCAATGAAGATGGATGGAATATTGAAACAAATAGCAGGTATGATTCTTTAGGATTCACTATTAAAAATATTCATAAAGATACAAATAAAAAATTTGATGAAAGAGGGTTTGATTATAAAAAATACAACCTTCTCACTAATTCCCTTTATGATAAGAATGGTTTTGATTATGATGGAATACACAAAGTCACTAAAAATGAGTTTGATCTCAATGGCTGGAATTATTATGGACTCAACAAATACACAAAAACCTATTATGACAAAAATGGATATACTTATGACGGGCTGGACAGAGATGGATATACTAAATACAACAGACCTCCAGAAATGGGAAATACTCCATTAGAAGATGAGGCTAATGATGGAATAAACAGAAGCTGGATGGATAAAGACGGCTTTAATAAAGATGGAATATATATAGGAGGATATTAATGTTTAAAAAAATATGTTTGGGATTATTTATTGTCTCCTCCTTCACTTTCTCAGAAGGAATAGATAATCTGTATAATAATGCTCTTGTGAAATATAAGGGAATTGATGTCTTGAACTTCTATATTCCTGTTGAGGAAAAAAATAGACTCTATACTTCTGTTGATTATGAAACTAGAAATGATAAAAGTATTTATCAGTGGAAAATGGCAGAAGGATATCTTGAAATAAATGAATTATGGGATTTTGAATATAATGTAGAAAAAGAGTTTCATAAGCAGAAAAAAGATGAAAGAAGCAGATATGACGGCTGGGATAATAAATTTACCTTTGTGAGAACTTTAAATAATACTCAGATAGCTGGAAAAGAATGGAATAATAGTTTCATTACTGGTTTGGAGCAAAATCAAATAGATGACAGAGGATTTGAAGTAGAGAGATATAAAATTTTTGCCGGGTATAGAACAAGAACCTCTTTGGATATTGGAAAAGGAGGAACATATTTTGGATTTGATTTTATAGGTAAAAAAGTTCTAAGCAAAGACAAAGATGGATGGTCTGCCGAATTTGATATTATCAGTTCTACTAATCTGGGATATGGATTTCAGCTGTTCAATACAATATACAATGAATTTCTTTACTATGATGGTTATGAAGGCACTTATAGATTTGGTCTTGAAAGCTATTTCAGATGGACTTATGAGTTAAATAACAACTGGGCATTTTCTATTGACACTGGAATAGACATTGATAAATATTTTAAGAACTCTAATGATGATTATAATTTTAAAGCATATATTTATCCTCATCTCCTTTTCAGCTATAATATCAATCCTCAATTAAGGATAATGGGTGAACTGGGGCTTCCATCATATAAATTCACAAGAGATAGAGCTACTGACTATAAAGACTTTAAAGATCAGGTATATTTCTATTCAAAAATTGGAATTGAATATATATTCTAACAGGAGACAAACATGACAAAAAAAATAATATCTATAGTTTTATTATTTCTTTCTTTTACCTCTCTAGCTTCTGCCAATGAAGAATATAGAGAAAAAATGAGAGACTTAATAAGAGAAATAAGAGCAAATACAACAAATGACAGAATAATTATAACTCAAAATGGAAGTGAAGTTTATTTCAAAAATGGAGAGCCTGATCAAAACTTTCTTCCTTATGTAAATGGAGCATCTCAAGAATCACTTTTTTATGGAGAAGAGGGGAAGCTTGGTAAAAAAACTTCAAATAAAGAGAGAGATTCTCTTTTAAAAAATCTTATACAGATTAAAAGTTCTGGAAAAACAGTTTTAGATGTAAATTACTCTAAAAATAAAAACAACAGGAAAAATATTGAAGAGGAAAATAAAAAATACGGTTTCATTGGAGAAGAGATTCCAAGCTTTACAGCAGATGTTCTCAATGTTCCTATAAAAGCATTTAACAGAAAGGATATTTATTCCCTTGAAGATGCTGAAAATTTTCTTTATCTTCTTAATCCACATAAATTTAAAGATGTAGATGAATATTTTAGAATACTTTCTAATACCGATTATGATGTTCTTATAATAGAACCTTCTTTCAATGGAATGTTTTTCACTAAGGAGCAGATAAGAAAACTAAAATATAAATCTACTGGAAAAAGAAGGCTTGTAATAGCATATTTCAGTATAGGAGAAGCTGAAAATTATAGAGATTACTGGAAACCTGAATGGAATAAGAAACTGCCTTCTTGGATGGAAGCTGAAAACAAAAACTGGGAAGGGAATTTTATTATTAAATACTGGTCTGATGAATGGAGAAATATAATCAAAACTTATCAGCTAAAACTGGATTATATAGGAGTAGACGGATATTATCTTGATACTATAGACAGTTTTTATTACTTTGAAAATAAAGAAAGCTAAATACAAAAGAGAGTAAGTCAAAAATCTAAAGTAATGTTTAGAATTCTGACCACTCTCTTTTTAATTTATTTTATGCAAACATCATTTCAGTTAAATCCATAGGATCAACTATTTTTCCACTCTTATATACACGCATATTTCCAGAAGCTATCTCATCTATAAGTATAACTTCTCCATTTTTATCTATTCCAAACTCAAATTTAATATCATAAAGAGTCAATCCTTTTTCAGCTAAAGTATCTCTTACTATTCTAGAAATTTGTTGTGTTCTTTCTTTCATTGAATCATATTGTTCTGGAGTCATTACATTAAGAACTACCAATCCATCTTTAGTTACAAGAGGATCTCCTAAAGCATCATTTTTAAATGTAGTTTCTACATAAGCAGGTAAATCTCCACCTTCCACTACATACTCGTTATAACGACGATAGAAGCTTCCTACAGCTTTGAAACGGCATATTACTTCAAGTCCTTTTCCAAAAGGTCTTGCTGGCACTACTTCCATAGTTCCTTTGTCTACATTTGCAGATATATAGTGAGTTTTCACTCCTGCTTTGTTTAATATTTCAAAGAAATGAACTGACATTTTTAAATTAGCTTTTCCGATTCCTTCTATCTTTAATCCAACTGTGTTTTCACCTGGATCAAATACCCCATCTTTTCCTGTACAATCATCTTTGAATTCAAGTAAGAAATTCCCGTTTTCTAATTTGTAGACATCTTTAGTCTTTCCTTGATAAACTTTTTCCATCTGATTCCTCCATTTTATAAATTAATAAATTTCCAGCTTATATATAGATAAAAATATTCTTTAAGATAAGTATAGTATATTTCTAAAAAAAATTAAAGTATTTTTTTACTTTTTCTTTAAACAATATAAATGTTTTCAAAAATAGGCATATAAAAGAGACTGATTAAAAATCAGCCTCTAGTTTAGGTTTTTTATTCAATTTTTATTTTGCATTAGCAGCGTTTTTACCAGCAATTCTTCCAAAAACAATGATGTCAGCTATGGCATTTCCACCAAGTCTGTTAGCACCATGTATTCCACCAGTAACTTCTCCAGCTGCAAATAATCCAGGTACAGCCTTTCCGTCTTTTCCTATTACTTCTGCATTCTCATTTATTTTTACTCCACCCATAGTGTGATGTAATGCAGGGAAACGTAATGTTGCATAGAAAGGTCCTTTATCTATTTTATTTTCCCAAATATCTCTTCCAAATTCATCTGATTTTTTATCAACAGATTCATTAAATTTCTTTACAGTTGCAGTAAATGCTGCTGCTGGAACATTTATTTTCTTAGCTAACTCTTCAAGAGTAGCAGCTTCTACTACTGTATTTTTTCTAATAAGTTCATCTAAATCCTCAGCAGAAGTAGTTTTTCTGTCTGGAGGTATTATTTTAGAATCGTTTATCATATAGTATTGACCATCTTTTTGAGCAAAAGTAGCCAAACTTATTTCATCTCTTCTTCCATCTTCTCTTACATAACGATTTCCATCTTTATTTACAAAGATAACGTTCTCTACGTTGATAGTTGGTCCAAATCTGTCAGCCGGCATTGGAAGCAATTGAATATGCTTCATATCTATAACATCAGCACCAGCATCTAAAGCCATTTTAATAACCTCTCCAGTTGCTCCCGGATGATTTGTATTTTCTATTCCAGCAGGAAGTTTATCTTTTGTATAAACACCATCTGATAGGAATTCACGAACCATTTCACTGTTAGCAGCATATCCACCACTTGCCAGAATTATTCCTTTTTTTCCAACAAATTCTACTTCTTTTCCATCTGCTCCTACAGCAGTTACTCCAGTTACTCTTCCGTTTTTATTTATAATTCCTGTAACTTTAGTATTTGTATAAATTTTTCCGCCATGTTGTAAAAATGCTTTTTCAAGAGTATTTATATACCCAGTTCCTAATGGATCAGTTGCCTGATTAGTTCTTGGCCACATTGAACCTACAACTGAACCTATTTTTTCATTCCATTTCATTCCTAATCCTTCAAGCCAGTCTACTCCATCCATAGCATTTTCTACAAGAGTTCTAACTAATTTTTGATTAGCAACTTTATTTCCACCTTCATAAGTTTGTGTGAAATGTTTGTCTATTGAATCTTCTATTCCTTGTGCTTTTTGTTTCTTAGGGTTAACAGCATTATATGCTCCACCAGCACGAACAGTATTTCCACCTATTATTGGCATTTTCTCAAGTATGATAACTGATTTAGCACCATTTTCATAAGCAGATACTCCAGCAGCAAGACCAGCTCCTCCTGCTCCAACTACTATTACTTCTGCTTCTTTATCCAATATTACATTTTCTACAGCTTTTTTTGCTACTGGTTTAGATATAGCAGCTATAGATACTCCAGAAAACTTTAATGCTTCTTTTGTTGCTTCTATTATAGCCTTACTTGATTTTGAAGCCCCAGCTACATAGTCTACAGCAACACTTTGATTAGCTACAATTTCTTTTGGAAGGCTCTCAATAGCATGATCACTTATTCCTTTGCTTTCTTTGTGTTCTACAATAACTACACTTTCAATTTTGTCTTTTGATGTAGTTACTTCTACTTTTACAGGTCCTCCATACCCCTCATAGCTTCCTAAATATTTCCCAGGTTTAAAAACAGCCTCTGCTGAAAATACCGTACAGCTTAAAATCAGCAGTAAAGAAAATATTAAACTAAAAAAACTTTTTTTCCCCATTCTTTACCTCCTTTTTCATAATCAAACCGTTTATTAATATCCTATATACCCCATTTAAGATCAAATGTCAATATTAAAAAAAATATATTTGTGTGTAAAAATAATAAATTGATAGAACTTTTATCATACTTTATTATTTCTTATTTTTTTCATTTAATATCTTTAAATCAATTTTATATTGTATCCATTGGAATAAAGTTATATAATTGGACTGAAATGATATTGTTATTTTTTCATAACAATTCCATTCTGTAAAACGTCTTAATTTAATATCTACACATTAAATCTTTGAGGAGAGATTAAATGCAGAAAATTTTTATAAAATATTTATCAATAGTTACAGCAAATAAATATCTGATATAAAAAAATGGCTCTGAAATTTCAGAGCCATCTCTATTTATATTCAATTATTTAGTGTAATCGTAGAATCCTACACCAGTTTTTTGTCCAAGTTTTCCACCTCTAACCATTTTTCTTAGTAATGGATGAGGTCTGTATTTAGAGTCACCAGTTTCAGATTGAAGAACTTCCATAATAGCAAGACATACATCTAGTCCTATTAAATCTCCTAGAGCTAGAGGTCCCATTGGATGGTTAGCTCCTAATTTCATAGCAGCGTCGATTCCTTCTACAGAAGCAACACCTTCAGCATAGATTCCAACAGCTTCGTTAATCATAGGAATTAATACTCTGTTTACTACGAATCCAGCAGCTTCTTCTACTTGAACTGGAGTTTTTCCAATTTCTTCAGATATAGCTTTTACTTTTTCTACCATTTCAGCTGGAGTGTTTAATCCTGCAATAACTTCTACAAGTTTCATTACTGGAGCTGGGTTAAAGAAGTGCATTCCGATAACTGGTCTGTCTAATCCTGCACCAATTTCAGTTATTGATAGAGAAGAAGTATTTGTAGCGAACATAGCATCTGCTTTACAAATAGCTTGTAATTCTTTAAATGTTTGTTTTTTAATAGCCATGTTTTCGATTGCAGCTTCAATTATTAAATCGCAATCTCCACAGATTTCTTTTGTTCCAGTAGTTATTTTAGCTAGGATAGCATCTGCTGCTGCTTGTTCCATTTTTCCTTTAGCTACTCTTTTTTCAAATCCTTTAGCTATTTTAGCTTTCCCTTTTGCTGCAAATTCTTCATTGATATCGCAAAGAGCTACTGAATATCCTTCAGTTTGTGCAAAAGCTTGTGCAATACCTGATCCCATTGTTCCTGCTCCGATTATTCCTACTTTCATAATTACATCCTCCTAAAATTGATTATATTTTAATTCAATTAAATTATGTATAGAGATACTCTATAATTGAAAAATTAAAGACTTTTATTATTATTTATTTTTGAATCCTTCTACTTTTCTTTTTTCTAAGAATGCTGCCATTCCTTCTTTTTGATCTTCACTTTCAAAACAGCTTCCAAATAGTTTTTCTTCAATAACTATTGCTTTATCCATATCTACATCAAGTCCTTCATTTATAGCTTTTTTACAAGCACGAACTGCGATAGGAGCATTTCTAGCTATTTTTCCAGCTAATTTTTTAGCCGCTGGCATTAATTCTTCTAAAGGATATACAGCATTTACTAATCCAATTCTTAAAGCTTCATCAGCTTTTACATTAGTTGCAGCATATATCATTTCTTTAGCTTTTCCTACACCTATGATACGAGCAAGTCTTTGAGTTCCTCCAAATCCTGGAGTAATTCCTAATCCTACTTCTGGTTGTCCAAATAATGCATTGTCAGAACAGATTCTGATATCACAGCTCATAGAGATTTCACATCCTCCACCAAGTGCGAATCCGTTTATAGCAGCTATTACAGGAATTGGGAAAGTTTCTAGTTTTCTGAAAACATCATTTCCTATTTTTCCAAAAGCTTCTCCTTCAGCCTTAGTTAAAGTACTCATTTCTCCGATATCTGCACCAGCAACAAATGATTTTTCTCCTGCTCCAGTAAGAATAAGAGCTCTAGTTGTTTCTAGGTTTACTCCATCTAAGCAAGCATCTAATTCTTTTAAAACTTCACTGTTAAGTGCATTTAAAGCTTTTGGACGATTGATAGTTATGATTCCTACAAATCCTTCTTGTTCATATGTAATATAATTCATTAAACAAACCTCCCATAATTTCATTAAATTAGAGGATGGCGTACGCCAGCCACCCTCATATATTAAAATTGAATGTTATATTTTAAATTAAGAATAAGATTAGTCTCTCTTAACGATAGTAGAGCATCCCATTCCACCACCGATACAAAGTGTAGCTAGACCAGTTTTAGCATCACGTTTAGCCATTTCATGAAGAAGTGTTACAAGGATACGGCATCCTGAAGCTCCTACTGGATGTCCTAGAGCAATAGCTCCTCCGTTTACATTTAACTTAGCTGTATCAAATCCAAGATCATGTCCTACTGCAAGTGATTGAGCTGCGAAAGCTTCATTAGCTTCGATTAGATCGAAATCATTTATTGTCATTCCAGTTTTTGCCAATACTTTTTTAGTAGAAGCTACTGGTCCGATTCCCATGATTTTTGGATCTACTCCACCTAGAGCTCCAGCTACCCAAGTAGCCATTGGAGTAACTCCAAGTTCTTTAGCTTTTTCTTCACTCATTACAACTATTGCTGCTGCACCATCATTGATACTTGAAGCATTAGCTGCTGTAACCATTCCATCTTTTTTGAATGCAGGTCTTAATTTAGAAATTCCTTCAGCTGTAGTACCAGCTCTTGGTCCTTCATCTTTAGTAACTACAACGTCACCTTTTTTACCTTTTATAACTACTGGAACTATTTCTGCATCAAATCTTCCAGCTTCTTGAGCTTTTACAGCTTTTTGCTGACTTGCTGCTGCAAACTCATCTAATTGCTCTCTTGTTAATCCCCATTGATCACAAATATTTTCTGCTGTTACACCCATATGATAATTATTGAATGCATCCCATAAAGCGTCATTTACCATTGAGTCAACAATTTCTGAATTTCCTAAACGGTATCCAAAACGAGCTTTATTTAATAAATAAGGAGCAGCTGACATATTTTCAGTTCCTCCAGCTACAACGATATCAGCTTCTCCAGCTTGAATCATTGCTGCTGCCATATTTACTGCATTTAATCCTGAACCACAAACTACATTGATTGTTACCGCAGGAGTTTCTATTGGTAACCCTGCCTTTAGAGAAGATTGACGAGCCACATTTTGACCCAAACCTGCTTGAATTACACATCCCATATATACATGATCTACTTTTTCAGCAGGAACTCCTGCTCTGTTTAAAGCTTCTTTTATTACTAGTGCACCTAAATCTGCTGCTGCAACTCCGCTTAATGCTCCACCCATAGATCCAATTGCTGTACGACATGCTCCTGCTAAAACTATTTTTTTTGCCATAATCTTATTCCTCCATTCATTCATCAAGTGTCAAAACTCAGATTTTGATAAAGTGAGTTTTATTGTAGCTTTAATTTAATAGTAACACAATGTTTTTTTATTTGCAATAAGAAGATATATAAAATTTATGTTATGGATTATTTTTAATGTAGAATGACCAATTTTTTAACATTTTTTCTAATAAAAGAACTACTTCTTTCTCTTGGAAATTATTTTTCTATTGAAATTCTAAAATTTTTCTATCTAAAATCAACCAATTACTTTATAAATTTAATTTTACTTATTTTCTTTCTCATTTATATCTATAAATTATATTATAATACAATTTATTCAATAAATTTTTGATCAATTTTTAATCTATTGCTCTTTTATTTTGATTCTTCTATGATATCTGTTTTATAGAGAATATGATTCCCGTTGGCATTAAATATAAACCCATCTACTTTTTTATTCATTCCAATAATATATACTTTATAATCCAGTGGGAAAAGAGGTACCTCTTCTGACAGGATATCCTGTGCCTTTGCATAATTCTCTTCTCTTTTTTCTACTGAAGAAGTAGTTCTTGCTTCATCTAAAAGATGATCAAATTCTTCATTTGCAAAGAAGCTTCTATTTCCAACAGCTCCAGCAGAAGTAGAATGTAGAAGAGGATAATATCCATAATCAGCATCTCCTGTACTTACATACCATAGCCCTATAAGCATATCATGCTGTCCATTTGCAGTAAATTGAAGAAATGAAGAAAGTTCAAGTACCTGTATTGAAACATCTATTCCTATCTCTTTTAAATTAGATTGAATAACCTGTGCCATCTGCATTCTTGTAGGCTCTTCATATATCCATAATTCTAATTTAAGCCCATTTTCATATCCAGCCTCTTTTAAAAGCTCTCTGGCTTTTTCTGGATCATAAGGTTTTAATTTTACATTTTTATCATAGCCAAATACGCTTGGAGCTAAAAGTGATGGAGCTAACTCTGTCATTCCTTCAAAAACAGCTGTAGATATATCCTCTTTATTTACTCCCAGCTCTATCGCCTGTCTTACTCTCTTGTCAGTTATCTTTTTAGTATTTATTGATATAAAGTCTGTTCCTAAAGAAGACTTGCTTACAAGTTTAAGGTTCTCATCTTTTAAAAGCCCTTTAACATCAGTTGATGATATATCATATGCTATATCTATCTCTCCTGTTTCCAGAGCTATCAATCTATTAGAATTTTCTGGGATAGTCATAAATACCAGATTTTTTATTTTAGGCTCACCTTGGAAAAACTTATCAAAAGCTTCCAGTTCTACCTTTTCTCCTATTCCCCATTTTTTTATTTTATATGCCCCTGTTCCCACTATGTTTATTCCCTCTTCATTAGCTGGTACTTCCTTTACTATAGCTATTGAAGAATGAGCAAAGTTATGAAGAAGAATTGTAGGTGCATTGTTTTGAATTATTTTAAGTCTGTAATCATCTAATACTTCTAAATCTTTTATAGATTCAACTAATACTTTTGATATAGGTATATCCAAATTTCTTTTCAAGCTGGCTGCTGCATCTTTGGCTTTCATTTCACTTCCATCTTGGAAAAAGACACCTTTTTTCAAAGTTAAAATAATAGAATTATCAGGGAGTGTTTCATACTTTTCCACAAGCTCAGGAACCAGATCACCATTTTCATCAAGAGAAAAAAGATTGCTGTATATCTGCTTTGTAACAGCCAAAGTAGAACTGTCTGTATGTCTGTGGGGGTCAAAAGAACGAGGCTTATATCCGAAAGCTACTTTCAATGTTTTTTCCACCTTCGGTGTTTCTTTCTTGCTCTCATTAGTTTCTGTTTTAGTTCCATTACATGCTGGAAACAGCAAAGAAAATAATAGGATAATAATAAACTTCATAAAAAAATCCTCCTAAAGTTACAAAATATTTTTTAATTAATATGGTTCAAACACAAAGACGTCAAAAATATCTTGAAGCCTGTAGGGACTAGGAAGTTTTGCCTTTGTTTTTTCCCATGTTTTAGAAAAAGTCTCCATATCCATTTCATTTATCTGATGGATAATATGTTTTTTATATGGAAGCTCAGCCCCCATATTTTCTAACCCATGTATCATTTGATTTTTTATTCTGGTAAAATTTTGTTCATTTATTTTAACCATGCTGTAATAATCAGCTAAAAATTCTTTAGCAAGACAATACTCCATAGTAATAAGCTTTCTTATAGTGCTTGCTATAAAATTTAGACTCAATTTATTTGAAAAACTGCCTCTCTTTTCTCCTTCATCTTCTATGAAAGGAAGAAATACATCCTCAAAATGATGATCCTGTATAGACTTTGTCAGCAGCAATAAATTATTCAGGAAATTGTATTTCTTAAATGTTCTTTTGTGAAAGTTGTTATCTATGAGATAAGAAGATCCCACGTGTTTAAACAGAGAATTTGTTAAATCTTTAGAGTGCCCAAAATTAAATACTCTGCTTTCATAAACTACATTATTTTTTACTCTTTCAATAAATTTTTCAGCTTTTTCAAGAAGCTCTCCCATATTATCAAGCTGAAAAACAGCATCAAAAAAATTCTTTTCAAGCAAAAGCTCTCTCCTCCTTGAAAGAGGCAGCTTCATAAAACATTTTTCCAGATTTGTAGTCTTTAGGAGATTTTTAACAAAAGTCTCATCTATATTAAAATAAACATCATCATATCTATTTACGAGACTTGTCTTATCATCTTTTATAGCTCCTATTTTTTTCAGCTCTTTTGATAAAAACTCTAAATATGAAGGGGCAAATTCTTTAAATTGCTCTCTCTCTTCTAAAGTCAGATCTGTATTTTCAGCTAATATTTTATCTAAATCTATAAAGTCCAGCACTGATATGATTCCATCTCTATTTATTCCTACACCATTCCAGATATATGTTCTTGGAATATACTTAGAGTATTTATCTACCATAAGCACTACATATTGAGCTATTCCCCCTCCCAGAGAGTGTCCAGTCAGAGAAATTCTGTCATGTGGTACTTTAAAATCTCTAATAAGTTTGTAATATACCTCTACTCCTTCATAAAACTGCTGAGGTATTTTTCCAAGCCCCAGTGCAAGATCTGTTTCTATGAAATCCTTATAGGCATCTTCAAGAGGATACTTTTCACTTCCTCTAAAAGCTACTACATAATCTTCCTGCTTTTTAAATACAACAGAGTAAAATCCTGTATTTGTAGATGAAGGATTTTGTGCTGTTCTGTTATCTACATAATAAATTTTCCATTCACTTAAAATATCTTTAAAGTACTCCAAAAAGAATCTATCATATTTAGGTTCTATTATAATGAATGTTCCATTAAAAATGCTCTTTGCTGTATCCTGCTGAAAAACTTCAAGAATGGTTTTACCATATTCAGATTCATTAAAATTACAATAGGATAAAATGCTGAGCATGATATATTCTTTTGCTGTATGCATAATTTTACCACCTACATTTTTAGAAGTAATAATATCAAGTAAGTAACTCCCCACCCTAAAAGGGCTCCTATTACAGTTTCAAAAAGGGTATGTATTTTTCCTTCTATTCTCGAATGCATTACAAGAACTACAAGTATCAAAGAAAGAAAAAATACTTTAGGATTATTTGTTAAAAATGTGATTATTGTGAAAATAGAACTGGCAAGAGCACTATGCCCACTTGGGATTCCTCCTCTTAAAGGAGTTCCTTTTTTAAATAAAAGTTTTAGACAGATTACAATTATTATTACAAGAACAAAAATAGAAAGAGCTGTATGCTGATATGAATTTTTAAAGATATAGAAAGCATTTCTCAATTGAAATGTTATCTTTTTTTCAAAAATTATATATCCCACAAGAAGAGCATTAAGTGCTGTAACCAGTACAGCACTTGCAGCTATATCCTTCGCTCTTTTAGCCAATGGATGATATTCCTTTGTTACCATATCTACACAGCTTTCTATTGCTGTATTGAAAAGTTCTGCTACCCACATCAAACTTATACTTATTATTAAAGAAAGAGTTTCATATTTTCCTAAATCTAAAAATAATGAAAGTATCAATACTATTATTGTACAAAAGCAGTGAAATTTCATATGTCTTTCACTTCTTATAGCTTCAAACAATCCTTCAAAAGCAACGTTGAAGCTTTCCGTCACTCCCTTTTTTTTCCAGTCCTTATTCATAATATCACATCTCTCTTGTGTAGCCGAATTGTCCAAGGATCTCTTCTTCCCTTGCACGCATCTCTTTTTTATCATCTTCCTCTATATGATCATACCCTAACAGATGAAGTAATCCGTGAGTCAGTACATAATACAGTTCCCTTTTAGGAGAGTGGTTATATTCTGCTGCCTGCTCATCTACTCTTTCCATAGAGATAACTATATCTCCCAGTGTATCATAAGGACCTATATCAAAATCCTCTGTCTCATGATATGCAAAAGATATTACATCTGTTGGTTGATCCTTTCCTCTATATTGTTTATTGATTACTTGTATTTCCTCATTTCCTGTAAAAAGAATAGACAGATATACTGGTCTGTCACTTTCAAATTCACTCTCAAGAGCTTCTTTGATATACTTTTTCATCTCTTCTTCATTAACAAGGGTGTCATATCCCTCTATCTCTAGCGACATATCTACAACTAAATCCATATTTTTCTCCTTATATCTTTATTTGATTATTTCTGCCCCGGATATTTAATTCTTACATGGTGTATACTTATAAGAGATTTGATAAATGTTTGTATAATTATTTCTATCTCTTTAAATGTCAAATCAGCTTCTGAAAGTTGATTATCCTCTATTTTACTGCTGATTATCTTTCTAATCATCTCTTCCATAGCTCTTGGTGTTTTATCATCTATTGATCTCACAGCTGCTTCTATCGAGTCTGCCAGCATAATAATAGCTGATTCCTTACTTCTCGGCTTAGGTCCGCTGTATCTGAATTCCTCTTTAGTTACACTTGGATCAAGACTTTTAGCTTTATTATAGAAATATGCCAAAAATGTTGTTCCCTGATGTTCATACATTATATCTCTTATCTCTTTAGGAATCTGATACTGCTTTGCCATCTCTGCTCCATCTTTTGTATGAGATGTTATTATTAGATTACTCATAAACGGTGATACTTTATTATGAGGATTTTCCCCATTCTGCTGATTTTCCACATAGAATTTTGGTCTTTTGCATTTTCCTATATCATGGTAATACGATGCTACCCTTGTAAAAATTGCATTTGCTCCAACTGCTGCTGCTGCATTTTCAGACAAAGTCGCCACCATCATAGAATGATGGAATGTTCCTGGTGCTTCCATTGATAATTTTTTCAACAACGGATGAGAAAGGTCTCCCAATTCCAGCAGTTTGAAAAGAGTTAATATATTAAATGTCTTTTCAAAATATGGTAAAAGAGCTATTGTTATCATTCCAGAAATCAATCCAGCTAATACCATTTCTCCTGATTTTAAAGCTGCTCCAAATGTCTCCACCTGCGAAAATGCACTTAATAAAAGGAACAGTGTTATCTTCAATATAGAAAGCTGGATTCCTACTGCTATCAATCCTGCTCTTGTATTTACTTTCCTTACTAGATATGCTCCAAATGATAAAGAAGCTACATATACTACAAGGAATATAAGATCATAATCAATAATCGGCATTAAAAACAACATCATAAATGAAAACATCAATGTTGCAAATCTTGTATTCGTCAGCAGTATTAGTAAAAACAATGCTGTATCAATAGGCACCAGATAAATCAAATCATTATTTATAAATCTGAATACCAAGAAAAACGCTGTTATTATCAAGAAAACACTTCTATAATAATTTTTATTCAATATTTCTTTTTTATGTTTATTAAATACTACTGTATAAAACAGTGTAGCAATTATAAAAAGATAAGTAAGATTTGCAAGTATTATTCCTGTACTTTTCTTATAAGAATAAACACCGCATGCCTCTAAAATCTTTATTCTTCTCTCATTTAGAATTTCACCTTTTTTACCTACTAAAGTTCCTGCTTTAATCTCTATATACTGATCATTTATTTGAGAAACTTTCTCTTGAAGTGATCTTTTAGTCTTATCCTCATCATAAATATAGTTTGGAGTTGCAAATGTCTCAACTACCAGTTTATTTAGTTCTGGAAGTTTTTTTATTTTCTCATCATAAGGAGGATTGTACTTAATAATTGATTTTTCCTGTACAATTCCATTCTCATAAAGTCCTTCAAGAAAACTTCTTGTTTCCTTTTGTAATTTTTTTATATCTTTTACATCTAAACGAAGTATTTCCTGAATCATATTTTCAGATATTTTTCTTCCTGTATTTTTTTCAAGACTTTTAAAATCTACTTCATTGTGCTCTTTTTCTTTCATAGAATATACATCATTAAAGAAATCATCAAAAGTTTCAAGATATATTCTTCCTGCATCAGCAGAATAAATATACTCCTTTCCTGATTTCACAATCATTTCTTCTACTATTTTCTCTTTAGCACTCTGGTCTCTAAAAACTATAGTCTTAGGAGCATATATATCTGAAATTACTACATCTCCCACTTTATAGTTATTATTACGTGACAATAGAGATATCTTTGAACTAAAAGCAATTACAAACATTACAAGAATTAGATACAAGATTTTTTCTCTCAAGCTATATGAACTTGAATATATCTCAGCATCATTCCTGTCGCTTCTCTTTATTTCAAACATAAATTTTAAGCCAAATAAATTAAATTTCTTCATTGTACCCACCTTTGATGTCAGCTTCCATATCTTTTAATACAGCTGATTTACCAACAATTTTAATATTTTTAGTTGGAATAGACTCCATAAAATATTTTCCATATCTTTTGTTAATAACTCTGTTATCTAATATAGTCACAGTTCCATGATCTGTCTTACTCCTTATTAATCTTCCTATTCCCTGTTTGAACTTTATTACAGCTTCTGGTATCTGATATTCTATAAAAGAATTTTTTCCCTGAGCTGTTATATTCTCTATTATTGCTTCTGTTACAGGGTCACTGGGAACTTTAAAAGGAAGTTTTACTATTATTACTGAACTTAATTGTTTTCCTTTGATGTCCACTCCTTCCCAAAAAGAGTCTGTTCCAAAAAGAACAGGATTTCGCCCATTCACATACATATTTACTAAATGAGTTCTTGGTGCCATTCCATGTATAAATAATTCTATTCCATTAGCTTCCAGATCATCTCTCAATAAATAATAAACATAATTCAATGCTGAATATGAAGTAAATAAAACAAAAGTTTTCCCTCTAGACTTTATCAATAGAGCTTTTAAAAACTCTGAAATTTCATCTACAAAATCTCTGTCAGATGGATTAGGAATATCATCAGGAATATACACTTTCATTTGTTTATCATAATCAAATGGAGAATGTATTACTTTATCTAAAGTATCTTCTTCTAATCCTATTGATTCTTTAAAATATGAAAAATTGCTTCCTATAGCAATAGTAGCAGATGTAAATATTATCTGCTTTAAATTAATATATAGATTTTTCTGAAGTTCACTATCTATTTTAAGAGGTGTAGCCACAAGCTTGGAATTGCTCTTTCTACTGTTTACTTCTATCCAATAGATAAATTCTTCATCATCAAAATCATTTATAAATCTAAAATTATTAAAAAAGTTTTCCAGTCTGTCTGTGTACTTTACAAAATCATTTATAGTTCCCTGTTCATCTTCTTCATCTCTTAATTCCTTTATTAAACTTCTTACTTTTCTCATATATGAGTTATATTCAGAAGTAAATTTTTCTCTGAAATCTATGAGACTGCTGAGAAAAGGAGAATTTTCCATCTCTTCTTTTTTGGCTCTAAAGGTAAATGTTCCCATTTGCCCCTTTGAAAACACTTCTATTATATGATTGAAATACTCTCTTCCCTCTAAAAACAAAGACTTATGTTTTATTTTAATATCTTTAATTTCTTTTTCTAAAATACTTCTGCTGTCCATAGAGGTATTCTTTATATAATTCAATAATACATCCAGACTTCCTGTATTTTTTTTCTTTCCTTCTGTTGCAAATATCTGATTCATTATTTTTGTAAAACTGTATTTTGATGCTTCATAAGAAAAATAATCCCTTGCTACTTTCTCTATATTATGAGCTTCATCAAACACTACCAGTCCATATTCTGGAAGTATTGAATATTCTGTATTAAACCCTATCTCTTTTCTGATGGCTAAATCAGAAAAATACATATGATGGTTTGTTATAAGAATATCTGCATTTTTCTTCTCTTCACGAGATTTCAAGAAAAAACATTCCCCTTTATAAGGGCACTTTGCTCCTGCACAAATATCTGTTTCACTTTGAAATAATTCCCATACACTGTTATCCACCTCAAAAGGAAGTTCTGATTTATCTCCTTTTTCAGTCTTTTTACCCCATGATATTATTTCTTTAAATTGAGTTTTTTGTGAATTTGAAAACTCTTCAAAATTCACATTTTCTCCCAAAGCCAGATTAAAATATTTTCTATTGCAAAGATAGTTCCCTCTTCCTTTTACAAGTATATATCTAAAATCGCCCTGTACTACTTTTTTAGCTATAGGTATATCTTTATTTAAAAGCTGCTCTTGAAGATTTATTGTATTAGTAGATATTACTACTCTTTTTTTATTTTTTATAGCCCACTCTACACTAGGAATAAGATACGCCAGAGTTTTCCCTGTTCCTGTTCCAGCTTCCACTATTACTTTCTTTTCATTATTTAATCCAGCTTCAATATGTTTAGCCATATGCAGCTGTTCATCTCTGTACTCAAATCCTTTGAAAGTTTGAGATAATAATCCTGTTTTTTCAAAATATGGTGTTATATCTATCTCTACATTACTGTTAGAAAAAAGTTCCACAATTACATAGACATCTGTAAGTCCATTATTTACAATATATGATGCTCCTGCCATTCTGTTGGAATACATAGAAGCAATTTCCACATCTGCATCAGATGGGTATAAAAAACCAGAGGGGTGGTTATGAATTAAAACCTCACCTTTTTTCATGGCTTTGATTATAGCTGGAACAGAATACTTGTTCCCTCTTGCAAGTACCTCTACTTCTGTGACTATTCCATTCTCATTTGGAATACCTCTAAAAAATACCTCATTTCCTCCAGCCTCTTCTATTTCCAGTTTCATTATTTCTCTTGCATTTAGAGATATTTTCTCATTTATATCCATCAATTTTCCTTTCATCACTAAACTATTTACAGACAATTTCCCCTTATATATAATACCTCTTTTTCTCAAAAATATAAACCCTTTTTTTTCACGTTATGATGACATCTATCTCTAAGATATAATCTTTGAATTTTCTTCAGAAAAAAATTATTTTATATTTTTTACTTGGAAACAGCTTCCACAAATGATTTGTTATTATATTTTTAAGAAGTTTTTAAGAAAATATTCCTCTCCTTATTATACCAATTATTTCTAAATTTGCAATTGACAGAACATACTTTATGAAGTATATAAAGTAATAACAGGAGGTGGTGTTATGGCTATGACAAAAGAATTTGAAGTGAGATTTACAGATTGGCAGGAAAAAGATTATTATACTATCAAGATAGAGCAAAAATCTATGTACAGATGGAAATTATCCTCTAATATATGGGGAGAAGAACTCATTAATGTAGATTATCACTCTCCTGACTATTCAGCAAAGGAAATAAAAGATAGATTAACAGAAACATTTTTCAACTTTGATTTAAAAGATTATCACATCCACTGGGCTGACACATCTGGTTTTGTTTTGTTCCACTTAATTGCACTATCTGAAGAAAGACTTACATTAGATGTTGTAAAAAATAAATTTGAAAAATGGAGTAAAGTAATTCTTGCATATAATAAAATAATTAAACAGGAAGCAATATATTAAAAAAAAGGGCAGATTAATTTCTGCCTTTTTAAGGCTGTAAACAAATAAGTTTTGTTTATAGCCTTTTTTTGTAATTTAAAAGATGTTATAATATCTGTTATAGCATATAAAAGGTCTATGACTAAAAAAGATTCAGGTGGCTAAATTTCCTTATCTTATAAGACTTCAAGAAGGGTTATAGGTTAGAAGTTATTGTTTTATTTTATTATAAATTTTGATACATATAATTATTGTATGTATATTGTATTAATGGAGGGTTCGTATGAAAAATAAAAAAGTTGGACTTGCACCAGGAACTCTTATATATACAGGAGAGTTAAAAGATGAAAAGATAAAAATCATTCTTTATTCATATAATAAGGAAACTGTAAAAAAAGTAATTGACAATTCTCTTGATAAATTATCTTTTTTTAATGAAAAAGATTTTGTAAATTGGATAGTTATTGAAGGTGTACATGATGTTGAATTAATAAAAAAAATAGGTGTTTTTTATGAAATAGATAATTTAATATTGGAAGATATATTGAATATAAATCAACGTCCGAAATTTGAAGAAAGAGAAAAATATATATCATTCTTTTTAAAAATGATATATCTAAATAAAAAAAGTGATGAAATTGAATATGAACAGATTTCTTTTATTTTAGGAGAAGGATATTTAATAACTTTTCAAGAAAAAACTGGAAATATTTTTAATAACTTACAAGAAAGAATAGAAAATGGAATAGGAAAGCTAAGGAATAAAAAAGAAAATTATTTGATGTATGCACTTTTTGACATTATTGTAGATAATTACTTTTTAATTTTAGAAAATTTTGAAGAAAGAATAGAAGCTTTAGAAGAAAAAATAGTAAATAATCCCTCTCAAAAAATCATAGAAGAAATTATAAGTTTAAAGAAAGAAATTTCAAAATTTAAAAGAAATGTTATACCGATTAAAGAAATCTTAATAAAAATTTCAAATATTGATTATTTTGATGAAAGCATGAATATATATTTAAAGGATCTTCATGATCATAGCACCATAATTTATGAAAGTATAGAAATAATCTATAACAGAAGTAATGATTTAATTCAGCTTTGCCATTCATCTATAGGAAACAGTATGAATGAAATTATGAAAATATTGACAACTATATCTACTATTTTTATTCCTTTGAGTTTTTTAGCTGGACTTTATGGAATGAATTTTAAGTATATGCCAGAACTATCTTGGGAATATGGATATTACTTTATTTTAGGATTAATGTTTATTGTTGTTGCAGGAATGATTTTATATTTTAAGAGAAAAAACTGGTGGTAAAATAAATAATTTAGAAATTAAATTTAGAGTCAAAAGGCAGAGATTTTCTCTCTGCCCTTCACTTTTATTTAACACTTTCTATTCAATTAAAACTTATATCCTATTCCTGCTCCTACTATCCATTCGCCTTTAGTTTTGTTTTTAGCAGAACCATTGTGTGAATCTCTCTCTACAGAATAAGTTCCTTTTACATCAAGTAGTACTCCATTTTCTAATTCAAGAGTATATTTTGCATTTAGCCCTATACTGTGTTCATTTTTATGAGCCACTAAAATATCAAAGTCTGTTGTTGAACCTTTAAATCTTCCTGTGATATATTCCTCATCTGCTCCATCAAGTATTTTAGTATAGCTTACACCTACTGATAATGTGCTTTTTCCTTTTTCATGAGGTATTACTTTCTTCAAGTCTACTCCCATTTTTCCTACTGTATAGTCAAATGATTTTGAATCAGTTTCTATTGCTAAAGCTTTGCTTCCTTCATTAGCTCCATCTTGGTCTACATATGTGTATGATAGAGTTGCATAAGGTTCTAAGAATAATTTGTCTCCCACTTGATGTGAATATCTTCCATTTAAGTAAATATCGTAAGTCATATCTGAATATTTATCACTGTAGGCATTTCCTAATGTTCTTCTGTCTGCATCATATTCTGAGTACTGTATCCCTGCTCCAGCTTTCAATGTCAAGTTTCCTCTGTAGTTTTCAGCAAAAGCGCCTAAGTACCCGCTGTTTC
>ERZ838225.694-NODE-694-length-41262-cov-31.854175_pt1 | contig 41262 bp, 37 predicted proteins | sample MGYA00519684_ERZ838225 | MGnify/ENA primary metagenome ERZ838225 (study PRJEB31850, sample SAMEA3708829) | human gut metagenome | biome: human gut; feature: human-associated habitat; material: faeces | place: China | collected 2014 ... | reverse complement strand
TGATCGTAGATGCCTGGCTTTCAGGAGAATATGAAGGTGGAAGACATCAAGTACGAATTGATATGTTAAAAGAAATCGAAGAAAAACAAAAAAATAAATAATTAATTAGTTAGAAATAGCATTGTTTATAACATGCACCGATATTTTTCCTCTCTTAAATATCACATAAATAATGCTATTTTTATTTAAAGGAGAATCTTTATGAAATTTAATGAAATAATGCATCTTTCATTTTATACAGATCAAATGGATGAAATGAGAGATTTCTATGAAAATAAATTAGGTTTGAAAGCTAAAATTATAATGCGTTATGAAGCATATAAAGGAAAAAAAGATAGAGGTGCTTGGGCTCAAAGAGCTGAAACAAACCCTAAAGATATTGCTTATATCTTCATTGAATTAGCGCCAGGACAATATTTAGAACTATTCCCTAAAGCGGATCATCAATTAGAACATGAAGTACCTGATACCCGTTTAGGTTATTCACATTTTGCGTTAATGGTAGATGATATTTATGAAGCTCGTGAAGAATTAGTTAAAGCAGGTATTGAAATTGATATTGAACCAAATAAGGGACAATCTGAAACATGGCAAATGTGGATTCATGATCCTGATGGTAATAAATTTGAAATTATGCAATATACAGATAAATCATTACAACATCATGGTAATATTGAAGAAGATCAAAAAAAATATGGTAAATAACCATATTTTTTATTTAATCTTTTTAAAATATAAAGAAGTATATAAAACATCAAAAATAAAATGAATAGAAAGACCATAGAGCATAATACTATGAGGTAAATGATGACTATAAGCATCAATATAAAGGTTTTCATTACAAACAAGTTCTAAGTCTTGAGATAATCTACCAGTTAACCCAATCACGCGAATTCTTTTTTTTCTTAAAGCATAAGCAGCATCAACCATTGTTTTATTACTTCCAGAATGACTTACAACAAAAGCAAGTGTTTCTTGGGGATTAATATGTTCTAAATAAACAGTATTGATGGTATTGAATACTTGTGCTCGAATACCTATCGAATTGAGTTTTAAAGCGATTGTTTGGACTTCTGAATAGTTGTTATCATTTGCATAAAAATCTATTTGTTTTGCTTGTAGCATATAGTTAACAGTTCTAATAAAAGTATCTGTTTTTGTTAGTTTTTGTGTTTCGGTGAAAACATGTTGATAAATAAGAGGCAATGTATCTAAGATTTCACTTACATGACTATCCTTTGTAATTCTTTTATGTTTTGTTTCAGCTGCCATATTTTGTTCTTGAATAAAGGTAAGCTGAAAATCAAAATATCCAGAAAATCCTAACTTTTTAATAAAACGATTCATAGTAGGTGGACTAACAAAAATCTTTTCTGATAATTCTTTCGCATTTAAAGTCATTACTTCTTTAGGGTGATGATCTATATAATTAACAATATTTTGTTCTTGTGGTGTTAATTTAACATTTTCAATTAAATCTTGAATCATTAGTAGCACACTCCTTCTATGGGATTCCATTATTATAACTCTATAATAACATGTTTTAGCAAAATGAGATAACGTTTTCTCTTTTGGTGAAAAATAGCTCGTTTGAGCTATTTTTTTATATGTTCTTTTAAAAATTGATACGTGATTTCTAATACTTGGTTATTCCAAAAAGCGGCACCACCATGATCTGCATTTTCTACACAATAGAAAGTAACATCTTTGTTATTTTCTTTTAAAGTGTTATATAATAGAACACTTTGACCAAAAGGAACAAGACGATCTTTGTTACCATGAATCATTAAAATAGGTGGTGTGCTAACATCCTTTTTAATATATGGTAACGGAGAAGCTTGATAGGCTTCTTGTTTGTGTTCTAAAACATTGACACCACCAAGCAATAAACCTTCTGGACTTGTCGGAGTTACATGGTCTTGTATAGATGGTTCATTTTGCATTTCACTTACAAGAGTTGGTCCATAGAAATCAAATATTCCTTGAATGGATGAAGCATATTTGAATTCTTCAAGTTCTAAAATATTTTGATTAGCAGTGATTCCAGTCATGATAGCTGTATGCCCTCCTGAAGAATCCCCACCTAAAAAGATATTTTTTGTATCGATTTGATAATCTTGATGATGTTCAACTAAAAAGGAAATAGCTGTTTTAGTATCTTCGATTTGTGCTGGAAAAGGAGCGATACTTGTATCTCGATATTGTACGATTGCGACTACAAACCCTTTTTTTGCAATATTTGATAAGGGAATAATATGTTCGATGACATTTTGTTTTCTCCAAGCACTTCCTTGAATATAAACAAGCAATGGATAGTTTTCATTAGATTCAAGTTGTTTTTTGGGAACAAGAATATTGAGATAAAATGGAATTTCACGTTTTACATACTCAATATTATAAAGAGCTCTTATTGTTGTATTATCAAAATCAGCAGGTATGTAATGAATACCTTCACTTTTTTTATTAGAAATGGGAAAGTCTTTTAATTCTTTGTATTCTGGTTTAATCATTATAAGTTCCTCCTTAATAAATTAATTATAAAAATAATCGTTTATTTAAACAAGGATGAAATTGAATTTCATAAGATAGAATTTTAAATGAAATTTGATTCTAAAAAAGAAATATTCGTTGAGAAAAAGAAAGATATTTTTTATGCTTTAATCAAGGAGAGATGATTATGATGAAATTAAATGATAATGTTACAAGATTAATTAGTGCAAAAGCTAGTCAAGTAAGCACATATAATGGAAGACAATTAAAAGAAGCAATTTTTAAATCAGAAGGTAGAGTATTAATGGGACAAACTTATTTAAAGAATCCTATTTTATTTCCTAATTGTACAAGTACAGAATTAATGTTTGCCTTTGGAGGAGATATGGTTTTATTAAATGGGTTTGACTTTAGAAATCCACAAACATGTCCTGGACTTCAAGGGTTTGATTATCAAGGAATAAAAGATTTAGTAGGTGGAAGACCGGTAGGAATCTATATGGGCTGTCCTAAAGAAGGGTTAGATTTAACAAGTGATCATTTATATGATTTAGCAGGTATGATTTGCACTGAAGAAAATTTAAAGAAATGTAAGGATTGGGGTGTTTCCTTCGTTATATTAGGAGGAAATCCTGGAAGTGGAACATCTATCAAAGATGTTGTGCGTTGGACAAAAAAAGCCAGAGAGATTTGTGGTGAAGATATGTTGATTTTTGCTGGAAAATGGGAAGATGGTGTTGTAGAAAAAGTATTAGGAGATCCATTAGCTGATTATGATGCTAAAGAAATTATTGATCAATTAATTGAAAATGGAGCTGATATTATTGATTTTCCAGCACCAGGATCAAGACATGGAATTACAGTAGAAAGAATTAGAGAATTAATTGAATATACACATCGAAAAGGTGCACTCGCAATGAGCTTTTTAAATAGTAATGTTGAAGCTGCAGATCGAGATACTATTAGAGAAGTGACATTGCTTATGAAACAAACAGGTTGTGATGTTCATGCAATTGGTGATGGAGGTTTTGGTGGTGGAACATGGCCAGAAAACATCTATCAAATGTCAGTAACATTAAAAGGTAAAGCTTATACTTGGGCACAAATGGCCACACCTAGAAGATAATGAAATTCAATTTCATGTTTAAAAGAAATTTTGTGAAAATGGATTTCTTTTTTTTATCTTTGAATATTTAGGTAAACGTTTCCTTATATAATGAGGGCAAGGAGGTTACTTATGATTCATTTACTAGCAACAGATATGGATGGAACATTATTGAATAGTCAAAAAGAGTTTGATAATGAATTTTTTGAAGTTTTACAGAAAGTATTAGAAAAAGAAATGTATTTTGTGATTGCAAGTGGGAATCAGTTTTATCATTTATACAATCAATTTTTGCCTTACAGCGATGAGCTTTACTTTATTAGTGAAAATGGTTCATTTATTACAAAAGGTAAAAAAGAGCTTTATTCATTTATTATGGATAAACAAGATGTTCAAACAATTTATAACATCTTAAAACAATATCCAGAAATTATGCCAGTCATTGGAGGAAAAGAAAAATCATACATTCCTCAACAATATCTTTCTTTTAAAGAAGAAATAGAACGACATTATGATGAATATGCATTTATAGACGATATTCATGAAATTAAAGAAGGGATTCTTAAGTTTTCTATACATGATCCACAACATCATGTTGAAAAATATGTAGAACTTATCAAAAAAGAATTACCAGCCCATTTAAAAATTATGACATCAGGAAATGAATGGGTGGATATTCAACATGAAACCATCAATAAAGGGTTTGGAATACATTTTTTAATGAATACTTTACATCTTACAAAAGAAGAGTGTGCAGTATTTGGTGATCAAATGAATGATTATGAGTTATTTCAAAATGTTCATTATAGCTATGCTATGAAAAATGCGATTCAACCACTTAAAGAGATAGCTTTTCAAGTAATTGATTCGAATGATGAAGCAGGAGTAACAGGGAAAATAAAAGAAATCTTGAAAGGAGAACTTTAAATGTTAGTAGTAGCTTATATTGGATTTGGAAATAGTGTGTGTAGATATCATCTACCATATGTAGAAAGAAGAAAGGATACGATCAAGGTCAAATATATCTATCGAAGAATGGAAGACCGTGTAGGAGATGAAGAAAGAGAAACATGGTATCCAGATATAAATTTTACAAGTGATATCGATGAAGTAATGAACGATGAAGAAGTGAATTTGATCGTTGTAAATACACCAGATCAATTTCATACATATTATACAAAGATGGCCATTGAACATGGAAAGAACTGTCTATGTGAAAAACCATTTGCCATGTCAGTTGAAGAAGCAAAAGAAGTCTTTGATCTAGCTAAAGAAAAAGGTGTCGTAGTTATGGCAAATCAAAACAGACGATTTGATGCCGATATGAGGACAGTGAGAAAAGTCATTGAAACAGGGGTCTTAGGGGAACTCTTAGAAATCGAATCGCATTATGATTATTATCGACCATCGATTGCAGATAGAAAAGGACTAGGAATGCTATATGGATTACAAGTACATCCAATCGATCAAATCGTAGGAGAATTTGGAGTACCAGATAAAGTCGTATGTGACTGTAGAAGTTATGATAATCCAGGGAATTCAGATGACTATTCAGATATCGATTTATTTTATGGAAAGATGAAAGCAATTGTAAAAACAAGCTTCTATGTCAAATTAGAATATCCAAGATTTATCGTTCATGGAAGAAAAGGAAGCTTCATCATGCCACAATTAGGACATCAAAGTGCATTGAAGGCAAAACCAGGACCAGTAGAAATCAGCTTTGAACCATTACCAGAAAAATATTGGGGAACATTATGTTATGTCGATGAAAATGGAGAAGATGTGACAAAGAAAGTACCAGTAGAAATACAAGATTATGGAATGATCTATGATAATCTATATGAAGTAATCTTTAATCATGGAGAAAAGATAGTTGCAGATGAAGAAGTATTAGAAGTATTAAGAATACTAGAACAAGCAACAGAAGTTGCAAAGGAGGCTAAATAACATGCGTTTAGGAATTGCCGGAGCAGGGATGATCGTAAGAGGTTTATTTAGTTTTATTCATGAAATAGAAGGAATTGAGTTAGAAGCGATTGCTTCTACTGAAAAATCAATAGAAAAAGTTAAACAAATGGCAAAAGAAAACCATGTAAAAAAAGCGTATTTGAATTATGATGAATTGCTAAATGATGAAGATATTGAAGTTATGTACATTGCTACACCTAATCATCTTCATTATCAAATGTGTAAACAAGCATTAGAAAAAGGAAAGCATGTTATTTGTGAAAAGCCATTTACCTCTAGAATAGAAGAACTAGAAGAATTAAGTCAATTAGCAAAAGAAAAACACTTATTTTTATTTGAAGCAATCTCTACTCAATATTTACCTAATGTTTTAAAAATAAAAGAAAAGGTAAATGAGTTAGGAAATATAAAAATTGTAACTGTTAATTATTCCCAATATTCTTCTCGATATGATGCTTTTAAAGAAGGAATTATTCAACCAGCTTTTGATTATACAAAATCTGGTGGTGCTTTAATGGATTTAAATATTTATAATATTCATTTAATGGTTGCTTTATTTGGTAAACCATTAAAAGTCAATTATATGGCTAATATTGAAAAGAATATTGATACTTCAGGAATCATTACTTTAGATTATGGAAGTTTTAAAGCTGTATGTATTGGTGCAAAAGATTGTAAAGCACCAATTGCGACAAGTATCCAAGGAGATCAAGGATGTATTAGTATTCAAACACCTGCTAATGTTCTAAAAGGATTTAAGGTTTTATATAATGATCAAAGAGAAGAAGCATTTGATTTACAAGGCGATACACATCGTATGGTTTATGAATTTAATGAGTTTGTAAAAATGATAGAAAATAAAGATTTTGATAGAGCAAATGAAATGATGGAAAAGAGTTTGATTGCGATGGATATTGCTACAAAAGCAAGAATAGATGCAGGTGTTCATTTCAAAGCAGATGAGTCTTATGAATAAAATACTATTTAGTGATTTTGATGGAACTCTCTTTTTTAAGGAAGGCTTTCATCAAGAGGATATAGAAGCAATAAAAACTTTTCAATCGAAAGGAAATAAATTTGCTTTGTGTACAGGTAGACCACTAGGTGGAGTAAATGCATTAATGAAAGGTAAAATTATTCCAGATTATTATGTGTTGTGTACTGGAGGTCTCGTTTTAGATAAGAATTATCAAGTTATTTATGCACAAGAAATTCCTTTTGAACTTGTTAAAGAAGTATGTCAAAAATATGAAAATGAAACGATTATAGGGCCACATTGTCTAGATGAAAAATATTTATACTTTAAATATGTTCAAAATGATGCACCAAGTTATATTAAACAATTTGATTCAATTGATGAATTTAAAAATAGGAAAATATATAGTTTTTCATTAATTGAATCAATACGAGCAAAAGAAATCACAAAGGAAATTAATGAAAATTATCCTTCATTACATGCATTTCAAAATGTAAATGCAATAGATGTTGTTAAAAGAGGGTGTAGTAAAGGAAATGGAATATTAGAAATAACAAAGTTAATAAGCGATGAAACAGCAGGAATAGGAGATAGTTATAATGATTTAGAAATGTTTAAAGTGGTAAATCAATCATTCACTTTTAAGACATCTCCTAAAGATATTCAACAACAAACGAGGTATACGGTTTCATCAGTAAAAATGGCTATAGATATATTGAACAAAGAATAAAAATGGCACATATTATGCCAAGTATTTATGTAGAAAAAATAGATTATTCATTATAGTATATGATTAAAGATTGGGAAAACGTTTACATCACAATACTTATCTCAATTATTAACAAAAAATAGATATTTCAAATAATATATTGAAAATTAAGGAGGAATAAAAAATGTGTTTTCCAAAAGGTTTTTTATGGGGTGGAGATATTAGTGCTAACCAATGTGAAGGTGGTTGGGATGAAGGAGGAAAATCTCCTAATATGACAGATTATCATACTGGAGGAACAGTTAATAGTCCACGTATGGCAACTTATATCATGCCAGATGGAACATACGGTAAAACACCAGCTATGATTGAAAATTGTAACTTACCTGAAGGAGCTAAATTAGCAATCAATCCTGATGAATTTTATCCTAATCATAAAGCAACAGATTTTTATCATCATTATAAAGAAGATATTGCGATGTTTGCAGAATTAGGATTTAAAGCATTTAATATGACATTATCATGGGCAAGAATTTTCCCTAAAGGAATTAAAGCAGGAATTAATCCAGAAGGGGTAGAATTCTATCATAATGTATTTAAAGAATGCTTGAAATATGGAATTGAACCATTAGTTCACTTATACAAATATGATATGCCTGCTTTCTATATTGAAGAATTAGGTGGCTGGAAGAATAGATTTTTAATAGAAGAATTTGTTGAATTTGGAAAGGCATCTATTGATGAATTCCAAGAAGTGACTTATTGGTCAACATTCAATGAAATCAATGCAGCACAATTTTCTATACTAGATTCAAATAATCAAGAAGAAGTACAAAGACAATATCAAGCATTGCATAATCAATTGGTGGCCAGTGCCAAAGTAGTGAAGTATTTGCATGATAATTACCCTGATAAAAAAATTGGATGTATGCAAGCAGGTATTTTCACTCATGCATTAACTTGTGATCCAGAAGATGAACTTGCTAATCAAAGAGAAATGCAAAAGAATTTTTGGTATGCAGGAGATGTTTTTGCAAGAGGATATTATCCAAGTTATGCTAAACATTTATGGAAAGAATTGAATATTACTTTAGATATTACAGAAGAAGATACGAAAGCATTAAAAGAAGGTACTGTAGACTTCTTTGAATTCTCTTATTATTTCTCTAACTGTGTAACTACTCATGTAGATGGTCAAGAAGCAACAGGAAACTTAAATTTCATGGGAAAGAAAAACCCATATTTAAAAGAATCAGATTGGGGATGGGCAATTGATCCAAAAGGATTAAAATTCTTTATGCATGAAATCTATGACAGATATCAAATACCTCTTATGAATTGTGAAAATGGATTAGGAGCATTTGATACATTAGAAGAAGATGGAACCGTACATGATCAATATCGTATTGATTATATGAGAGAACATGTCAAAGCAATGAGTGAAGCAATTGATGAAGGTGTAGACTTAATGGGATACACATGGTGGGGATGCATTGATCTTGTCTCTGCTGGAACAGGTGAAATTAGAAAACGTTATGGATTTATTTATGTTGATGTAGATGATTTTGGTAATGGAACATATAAACGATATAAGAAAGATTCATTTGAATATTGTAAGAAAGTATATACTTCAAATGGAGAAGATATAGACTAGGAGGAATAGAAAATGGGATTTCCAAAAGGATTTTTATGGGGTGGCTCAATTAGTGCTGCACAAATAGAAGGTGGTTGGAACGAAGGAGGAAAATCACCTGTACTAGTAGACTACTGTACTGCAGGATCTACTAAAGAAAGAAGACAAATTTGGTATTTAGATAAGAATGGACAAAGAGCTCATAGAAATTGGGAAGCAGTAGATGAACTAGAAGAAGGATGTAAGTTTGCATTTTTCGATGATTTACATTATACAAATCATGTAGCAAGTGATTTTTATCACCGTTATAAAGAAGATTTAGCTTTATTTAAAGAAATGGGGTATACAACATTCAATACTTCTATTTCATGGGCAAGAATCTATCCTCATGGAATTAAAGGAGGAGTTAATCAAGAAGGTGTAGAATTCTATCGAGATGTTTTTAAAACAGCTAAAGAGTATGGAATGGACCCAGTCATTACTTTATATAAATATGATGAGCCAGTTTCATTATTAGAACAACATGGCGGATGGCGTAATCGAGCAATGATTGATGAATTTGTTGAATTTGCAAGAGTATGCTTTAGTGAATATAAGGACTATGTTAATAAATGGATGACATTTAATGAAATTAATATCATCATGCCTATGGATGGACAAAAAACTGAAAGAAATCAAAGAAATCTCATTTATTTACATAATCAATTAGTAGCTGCAGCTAGAGCAACAATTGTTGCACATGAAATTGATCCAAATTTAAAGGTTGGATGTATGTTATGTACAAATATGGCATATCCATTAACACCAGATCCGTTAGATGCGATGGAACGTTATAGAAAATTCCAAGATTTCTTCTGTTATAGTGCTGATACACAAATGAGAGGATATTATCCACCATTTGCGAAAAGAATATGGGAAGAATATGGTGTTACACCAGAAATAACTAAGCAAGATAAGGAAGATTTAATGAATGGTAAATCTGATTTTATTGGTTTTTCTTATTATTCTTCAGGTATTGTGACAACACATAAAGTAGATGATGATAATCATACAGGAGGAAATATTTTAGGAACAGTAAAAAATCCATATTTAAAAGCAAATGCTTGGGGATGGCAAATTGATCCAGTTGGATTTAGACATATGATGCATTTAATTAATGATCGATATAATGCACCTATGTTTGATGTAGAAAATGGTATTGGTTTAATAGAAAAAGAGGGAGAAGACGGAATTTGTCATGATCCAGCAAGAATTGAATACCATAGAGAACATATAAAAGAAATGAAAAAAGCAGTAGAAGAAGGAGTTAATCTATTTGGTTATACAACATGGGGATGTATTGATTTAGTTTCAGCAGGAACTGGACAAATGGATAAAAAGTATGGATTTATTTATGTAGATATGGATGATGAAGGAAATGGTGATTTACATCGTTCAAGAAAAGATTCTTTCTATTGGTATAAGAAAGTCATTGCTTCTAATGGGGAGGATTTAGATTAATGTTAGAAAAGATTCAACTTCTTAATCCGGATTATCAAATCCAAGAATTAAATGAAAATTTTAAAGACTATGGAAGAGTTATTAAACAAGACGTCCAAGAAGCTATCAATTTTGCACAAACATATCAAAATATAAATGCATATGATACAAGTATCAAAGAATTAGAAGATATACCATGTATTCAAGAGTTAATGAAAGATATCTATGGGTATTTAGATGTTATGGCAGGCGTTGTAACTGGAAAAAATGATGTATTAAATGGATTAGAATATCATCAATGTAGTGAAACAATTATTGCAGTAACAGACTATATTCTAGCGATTGGAAAAAGACAAGACATGGTAGAAAATGACTATGATATTGAAAAATGTGAACTCTTTTATGTACCACAAGGAACAGTTGTAGAACTTTATGCTACAACACTTCACTATACACCAATTACAGTAATAGACTCTTTTAAAACCATTTGTTTATTGTTAAAAGGTACAGGCGATGCTTGTCAAAGAAGAGGAATATTAAAGAAAAAGAATAAATGGTTTATAGCACATAAAGATAATGTAGAAAAAGTACAAGCTGGAGATTATCCAGGATTAAAAGGAAAAATGATTCAAATCAAACATTTATAGGAGGAATAAAGATGACAATACCAGATAAGTTTTTATGGGGTGGTTCAATTAGTGCTGCTCAATGTGAAGGAGGATGGGATGAAGGTGGAAAAAGTCCTGTTCAAGTAGATTTTGGTGATCCAGGATCAACAACTGATATAAGATGGATTCATTATTTAAATGCAGATGGAACAAGAGGTAAAATGAGACAATTTGATCATTTACCTCAAGGAGCTAGATATCAATTATTTGATGATATTCGTTATACAAATCATGTAGGAATTGATTTTTATCATCGCTATAAAGAAGATATCGCTTTATTTGCTGAACTTGGTTTTACAACATTTAATACGACTATTTCATGGGCAAGAATTTATCCTCATGGAGTAGAAGGTGGAGTTAATCAAGAAGGTGTAGAATTCTATCGAAATGTTTTTAAAGAATGTCGTAAATATGGAATAGATCCTGTCATTACTTTATATAAATACGATGAACCTGTTTATTTAGAAGAAACATATGGAGATTGGACAAATAGAGAAATGATTCATCAATTTGTTGAATTTGCGAGAGTATGTTTTACAGAATATAAAGATTTAGTTGATAAATGGTTAACATTCAATGAAATTAATATTTTACTTCATTTTGATGTTAAAGAAGGAAAACAAGTAGCTTTTGAAGAATTACATAATCAAATGGTTGCTGCAGCAAAAGCAGTTAAAGTAGCTCATGAAATTGATAAAAATATTTCAGTAGGATGTATGATTGCAGGATTCTGTAGCTATCCATATACTTGTGATCCAGAAGATGTTATTGCAAATTATAAAGAATTCCAAAATAAATTTGCTTATTGTGCAGATACAATGGTAAGAGGGTATTATCCATCTTATGCTAAACGTATTTGGAAAGAAAATAATGTCACTTTAAATATCAGTGAAGAAGATAAAAAAGATTTAATGGAAGGAAAATCTGATTTCTTAGCCTATTCTTACTATATGTCTAATGTTGTAACAACTCATAAAGATGAAGGAGAAGCATTAGGTGGGGCTGGAACTTCTGCTAACTTAAAGAATCCATATTTAACAGCATCTGATTGGGGATGGCAAATTGATCCTACAGGATATGAATATTTCTTACATGTCTTAAATGACCGTTATCAAGTACCTATTTTTGATGTGGAAAATGGTTTAGGAGCTTATGATAAAGTAGAAGAAGATGGTTCTATTCATGATACTTATCGTATAGATTATCATCGCAGTCATATTAAGAGTTTAATGAAAGCCAGAGAAGAAGGTGTTAATATTTTTGGATATACTTCTTGGGCACCAATTGATTTAGTATCATTTACAACAGGACAAATGGATAAACGATATGGATTTATTTATGTAGATATGGATGATGAAGGTAAAGGAGATTTACATAGAAGTAAAAAAGATTCATTCTATTGGTATCAAAAATGTATTAAATCCGATGGAAAGGATTTAGATTAAAAACAAGCTCGATTTGAGCTTGTTTTTAATTTCTATGATTTATTTATTTTTCAAAATAATTGATAAAAATTCTGTATAAGAAATATGTGATGATAGTCTGTTTAAATCATCTTTATTTTTAGAAATATTTTTTAAAGTTGAAAATAGTGTATTATACATGACATTTTGATTATCAGCACAAGAGAATAGTATGGCTATATTAAATGTTTGATTTTCAACTTTCATAGGTTCTTCTAAAACAATGATTGAAATAATATTATTAGAGTTTAAAGGACGAGAAAGTCTTAATAAACCGATTTGATTTTCAAAGGTATGTACTGAACAAATGTTTTTATTCATCATATCATTCTTTTTAGAATCATTAAGACGATATACACTTTTTATAGATTGATAAAAACTTGTTGCCAGACCTTTAAGTGTTTTAACTGGAACATGTGTTTTATAGAAACTTGGATGAAAATAATACAACATTTGTTCATCATTAAATAGATAAGATAAATAACTCTTAATACGAATAATATCATCTTGAGACATAATATAATTTACGCTGATTACAGGAATTGGTAATTGGCGATGAATCGGTGCTGTTGATAAGATTAAATCGTATTGGTCTAAGTTTTCTTCTTCTATTTCATAATAATGAATGGATTTAGTGATTACTAATTGGTCATAGAGTTCTTTTTCGATAAAATGATTAATAAACGTTTTGATAGACTCACTCATACAGTTAATGAGTAAAACCTTTTTTTGACTATATTTTTTATTATTAATTGTATTGTTAAATAGAATAGTGAAATTAGTGATTTCACTTCTAGAAAGAGGAATCTTTGTATGTTTTTTTATTACTTGAGAAACAATTTGAGCAAGATAATAAGATAGAGGATAATCGTATTGAATATCTTCATATAAGGGTGTACGTATTTTTTCACCATATTTTTGTCGTATTAAAGTATAGTTTAAATATAATGGAAAAACTTTATTAAAATGTTCATCATCAAAAGTAATTAAAGTTTGTTTCTCTATTTTATCAAGTATTTCGTTTTGTAAATCAATAATATCTTGATTATAAATAAAAGTAAGTCCTTTTGTAGCTCTCTTACAAATCAGTTGAATCGTGATATTTTGAATTTCATATTCGTCAAATTCCACATCAAAATGTTCTTTTGCATATAATGCAAGTTTTTTTGCGACAAAATACTCTGTTCTATTTTGGTAATCTTCAAAACCTTCTGTTTGATGTCCAATTAAATATCCACAAGAAATACGTGCTGCACTAATTGAAAAACTAATTAAGAAATCTATTAAACTAATATCACTGATAGATATAGCATATTCTCTTAAAATTTGAATGATTTCATAATCAGGCGAATTAAAATAAGTATCTAAAAAATCAAAGTACATATCAGAAATATTTAGGTTTTTAAAAATATTGTCTACTAAACATTTTCTTTTCCCTGTTTCCGGACCACTGATATAAATTCCATAATTAGGCTTTTGGTTAAATTTTAAACCATATTTTTTAAATTCATTTTTTATTGAAACTAAATCATTCGCAATTGTGGCTCTTGAGACAAGTAATTCATCAGCAAGTGTTTCCAATTTAATAAATTCTCTACTATTAATGAGACGCCCTAGAATGTAATTAGATCGTTCATCAGGTAAAGATGGAATTAAAGAATCATCATCACGTTCATTTTTATTAATAATACTTTGTAATTCAGTTAAATCTTGCGATGACTTTCCTTCGATATAGTAACCTTGAGAAGGTTTAGATAATAAATTTAAATGAAGAGTTGCAAGAATATCTTTAACAATCTTCATTTCGTCTCTCACTCGTCTTCTAGAAATGCCAGTTGAATTAGCAATTTCATAACTAGAGATATAGTTATCTGAAGCTAATAATAGCTGAATAATTTTAATTTCATTCTTTTTGAGTTGCATTTTATCACCACCTAAACAAATTATATACAAATGTAAACGTTTTCTCAAGTGATTTTTTGTAAGCTAATTTCTTAAAATTCAAGTAATATAAAGGTTTTAGAGAATTTTGTAAAAAAAGTGTCATATATTATGACAATCGTTTATATCGAAAAAGAAAATAATTCAGTATAGTATATAAGTAGGCAAAGGGAAAACGTTTACATTTAGGAGGTTTTCTTAAGAAAGGGGAAGAAAAATATGTCTACAGAAAAGAAGTCCATGATGGACAAAATTCTAGAAAAAGTTGACGTAATTGCTGGACCAATGACAAAATTCGGGCAAATTCCATTTGTTCGTGGTATTGTTAATGGGATGGTTGCAGCATTACCAGTCACTATGGTTGGTTCATTATTCTTAGTTGTTTATTTATTCTGCTCTGATGGTGGATTAACTACACACGCTTTAATTCCATTTTTAAAACCTTGGGCTGGAGACTTAGCTCTAGTTAACAGCTTATCAATGGGTATTATGGCTGTTTACATTATTATTGCATTTGGTGCTGAATATGCAGAAATCAAAGGATTCAGTAAAACAACTGGTGCAGTTGGTGCGTTCTTCGCATTTATGTTATTAAACTACAACTCAGTTGGACAATTAGTTGTTACTGCTAAAGATGGTACTTTATCAGCAGGAGCAAGTGCTTTTGAATCTACATATTGGGGTGGAGCTGGTTTAATCACAGCAATGATCGCAGGTGCTATCGCAATTAATATTATTGATATTTGTTATAAAAAACATATTGTTATTAAATTACCAGATTCTGTACCACCAGCAATCTCTGATAGTTTCTCAGCTATCATTCCTTACTTCTTCATTACATTAGTATGTTGGGGAATTAGAACATTAGCTGGTTTAAATATCCCAGAATTAGTTGGACAAATGTTATTACCTGTATTAGGTGCTGCAGATAATATCTTTATTTACACATTACAACAATTCTTATCAGCATTATTATGGATTTGTGGTTTACATGGTGATAATATTACAGGTGCTGTTACTAACGTATTTACAAATCAATGGATTGCTGATAACAACACTGCTTTCATGGCAGGTACAGCAGTAAAAGATTTACCATATGTTTGGACACCAAACTTATGTCGTTTATCTCAATGGGTTTCATCTTGTTGGCCAATCTTAGTTTATATGTTTATGTCAAGTAAGAAATTACCTCATTTAAAACCATTAGCTACAATTTGTTTACCACCAGCAGTATTCTGTATCATTGAACCAATTATGTTTGGTTTACCAGTAGTTATGAATGGTTTCTTATTGGTTCCATTTATTTTAACTCATACACTTACAGGTGCGTTTACTTATTGGTTAACAAGTATTGGATTTGTTGGTAAAATGTATATGAACTTACCTTGGGCTACACCATCACCAATTTTAGGTTACTTAGCTGCAGGTGGGTCAATCGGTGGCGCTGTTGTCGTATTCATCAACTTTGCAATTGGTATGGTTATTTTCTATCCATTCTGGAAATCATATGAAAAAGCAGAAGTTGCTAAAATGAATGGTGAAGCTGCTTAATTAAATAATTGAATAGAGTTTAAGAAGGCTAAGAGCCAATTGGCCTTATGCCTTCTTTTTATAAAAGGAGGAACTAGTTATGGAATGTCCATATTGTCATAAAGAAATACCACAAGATTCTATGTTTTGTTATCATTGTGGGAAAGAACTTAACGGAAAAAAGAAAGAGATTAAAAAATCTAAAAAATTAAAGAAAAATCCAAGAGAAAATTCTTTTGCAAAACTAGGAATCCTCCTATTTTTTATAGCTTTAATAGGTTTAGACTTTATTGGAGGAACAGTTGTTAATGCTGTAGGTGGAAATGTTAAAATTCCATATATTATAAGTTCTATAGTTTATGCTTGTGCATTAGTTTGCGGTGTAGCTTCTTTGAAAATTGATAAAGATGATCAAAAGAAAGGCTATGAACCAACAGGAAATAAGAATTATGCTTATATTTCAATTTTTTTAAGTATTTTTGTTGCGTTAGTCAATATTTCACAAATTATTTTAAAGTAGGAGAATTAGATTATGTATTGTAGAAAATGTGGTGCAGAAATAAAGGAAACGTCAAAGTTTTGTGATAATTGTGGATGTGAAGTTGTTAAAGTAAAACAAGTGAGCTATGCCGAAAAATACAATGAAAATAAAAAGAAAAGTAAAAACCAGGCACAATCTAATAAAGAACAAGAACGTATGATGAAACATAAGGATGAAAAGAATCCTTATATTGCAGCTTCGTTATTTGCAACTGTAGTAGCAATTGTTTTAGCAATGTTTCCATGGAATTTATTAGGTAGTGGTATTGGAACAAGCTTACCTATGAGAATAGCAGTTGTTATATTTGCTTTATTGGGCGATTATCATGTGACAAAAGCGAAACAAGTGAATAATTTAATATTTAGTAAATATGGATTTAGGATTAAATCAAATGTTGTATCAATGGTTAATGTTTTATCTGTATTTGTAACAATTATGGGCATGTTCGCTTTGTTTACTTATTAGGCGGAATATGCCTTTTTTAAAGGAGTGAAGATAAAATGGGTGTTTTATTTTTTAAAGCGATTCCTAGACCAGCTATTTGGGGTCATACAAAAGTAAGAGATTTCTTTGGGTATGATGATTTTCCTGAAGGAATAGGTCAATCATGGTCTTTTAGTGCTCAAGATGGTGAAGGCTTATCTACTGTTTGTATAAATGGTGGATTTAAAGGAAAAACTCTAAAAGAATTATGGGAAAAACATCAAGAATTATTTGGACATCCAGGTGAGGATTTCCCAGTAATTATTTCTTTAGTCGGACCAGAAGATGATTTGAGTATTCAAGTTCATCCTGATGATGAACATGCTCAAAAAATTGGTTATAAACGAGGAAAGAATGAAGCGTGGTTTTTTATTGAATCAGATCCAGGTGCTTCTATTGTCTATGGACAAAAGACAAAGAATAAAGAAGAGCTTCAAGAAATGATCAATCAAGATAAATGGGATGATATTTATAAAAAATATCCTGTAGCTGATGGGGATTTTGTTTATTTACCAGCAGGTTGTCTACATGCTATGGGTAAAGGGAATGTTGTTTATGAAATTCAACAATCTACAGATGTAACGTATCGTTTTTATGATTATCATAGAAAAGATAAAGATGGAAATGAAAGAGAATTACATTTGAAACAAGCTATTGATTGTTTATCTTTTGATAAAGATATTGATAAAAATGATGTTCATCCAGTTGTTAAAGTTCATGAAAATATGAAAGAAACAATATTTATTTCAAATGATTCATTTACTGTTTCTCAATTATTAGTTATTGGTAAATGTCAATATAAATGCGATAATTATCAACTTGCTACAGTTGTAAAAGGTAGTGGAAAAGTAGACGAATATGACGTTAAAGTAGGAGATAATTTTTTGATTCCTACAAATACATCAATTGAACTTGATGGTCAAATGATGATTATGATGACAACAAAGTAAGGAGAATTGTATGGAAAAAGAATTTTTATGGGGAGGCGCTTTAAGTAACGTTCAAGCTGAAGGTGGTTATTTAGAAGATGGTAAAGGTTTGAATGTCTATGATACTTTAGTCGTAACTCCAGAACCAGGAATTAAACCTATGTTTTGTACAACAGATGTAGCAACGGATCATTACCATCATTGGAAAGAAGATATTGATTATATGGCAGAAATGGGATTTAAAGCATATCGATTTTCTGTTGTTTGGTCAAGAATTCATCCTTTAGGAAATGAAGAAAAGCCAAATGAAAAAGGATTAGATTTTTATGATAAGATGGTTGATTATTTATTAGAAAAAGGGATTGAACCAGTTGTATCTCTTGTTCATTTTGATATGCCAGATTATTTGCTAAATCATTATAATGGATTTATGAACAAAGAAGTCATTGAATTCTATGCAAGACATGTTGAAAGCATTGTGGAAAGATTTAAAGGAAAAGTTAAATATTATATTACTTATAATGAAATCAATCTAGCAGCCCACATGCCAGATTTAGTAGCTGGTGCTAGATTACCAGAAGGTATGAGTAAACAAGAAATGTATATACAATTAAATGTCAATGTACAAGTTGCTCATGCTAGAGCTGTTGAAGTCATCAAACGTGTTGATCCACAAGCACAAGTTGGAGGAATGATAGGACATGCACCATTTTATCCACTTACTTGTAAAGCAGAAGATGTAATGGCAGCTGATTTTAAAAATAAGATGCATAATTATTTTGTTTATGACACAATGTGTGATGGTGAATTTCCTGCATATTTTATGCAATATGCTAAAAATAGAAATATTGAATTGAATATTTCTCAAGGAGAAAAAGATATAATTAAAGGTGCATCAAAGAAAATAGATTATCTTGCTTTTTCGTATTATCGTAGTAATGTTATATCTTCTTTTGAAGATATAAAAGATCAAAATGAATTAGAAGATGCGCTTATTTTTGATCAAAGAGCTTTAAAAAATCCATATTATAAAGCTAACGAATGGGGATGGCAAATAGATGCTGAAGGATTAAGATACTCCCTTATTGATTTTTATCATCGTTATCATAAACCGCTCTTTATTGTTGAAAATGGTATTGGAATAGATGAAACACTCAAAGATGGTAAGGTTTATGATGATGAACGTATTTCATATTATCAAAAACATATCCAAGCTATTAAAACTGCTGTTGAACATGATGGTGTAGATTTAATGGGATATCTTGCATGGAGTCCTATTGATTTTTTAAGTAGTCATAAAGAAATTAGAAAAAGATATGGATTTGTTTATGTAGATCGTGATTTTGAAGATTTAAAAGAATTAAAACGTTATCCTAAAAAATCATTTTATTGGTATAAAAAAGTTATTCAATCTCAAGGAAATGATTTAGAAAATGATATAGATTATTAAAAATAGTAAAACCGTATAGATTAAAAAACAAGCCCGTCAAGCTTGTTTTTTAATATCCTCTCATATGCCATATTTGTTCAGTACAGTCCTCAATAGAAAGATTTTCTTTGTTCCTAATAAAGTTTAAAAATGAATTTTCACTTAAGTTCTCTTGTCTTAAAGTTCCTATGATGCCAGCCATTGAAATACGATCAATATTTTTAGAATTAAGTATATCAATGATAGTATCTTCTGTTTGATTGAAGAAGCTCATTTTGGTCCTCCTTTATGAAATTTAATTTCTAAAGCATCAAGTATTGATTCATAATTTGTAATTTTATTATGAATGATAGGTTCATGATTTTCAACTGTAATTTCATATAAATTATTATCTAAATCAATATAATAAGTAAAATTATTTTGATACTTTTTAGGGTAATTAAAAACCTGGGTTCGTATTCGTTGATAAGTAAAATAATCAACAAATATTTGTTGTTTTTTCTTGTTAAATATTAAAGAAATTTGTTTTTGAATAGAAGGCATTTATGGAAGTCCTCCTATTTTTAAATGTTTTTTGTAGTACATATAATATCACCTCATTATATATATCTGCAAAAAAAACATTTTTTTCTTCTTTTTTATTTATTTTTTATCATTTTTATCCAGTTTTTACTGGCAAATTCAATTTCATCTTCATAATCATCAAAATCATTATAATAATAAAGTTCATATTCTTTATGATCTATAAAGAGATAACCATAGTTATAATTTTCTAATTCAAGTTGAATGAAAATAGAATAATTTTCATAATTCATTTGTAAGAGGAGCTGTTTTATTTCTTCTTCATTTTTATTTGTAGATAGGATATGTATTTGACCATCTTTTAGATGAAAAGGATTATTTTTATAAAAAGGTTTAATTTGTATTTTTAATGTATTCATAAGCCACCTCAAAAATATTATAAGATATTTTTCAAAAACTGAAAGATTTTTGAAAAAAGAAAAAAAGAAAGTATAGTGTAAACGAGGTGGAAAAATGCGTAGATTTGAAAGAGAAGTAATAGATTATGAATTAATAAAAGCAATGTTGAAGGAAATGAATATTGCAAATATTGGTATGAATGATGAAGATGGGTATCCTTATGTTGTTCCAACTAATTTTGGTTTTGAAATGACAGATACACATTTAAATATTTATACTCATTTTATGAAGGTAGGAAAAAAGGCTGATTTATTAAAGAAAGATCCTCGCGTATGTGTTGAGTTTAGTATTTTTAATGATTTTCCTGATAAGAAATATAAAGGGCATTATCATGATTATCGTAGTGTTATCGCTAAAGGAAAGATGAAGATGTTAGATTATAAAGATGATCCTGAAACTTGGGAAAAGGGATACAATTTGCTTTATACATGTAATCATCGTGAGATTAAACCATTAAGTGAAAGAAAGGTTGTACCTGGTATTTATATTGGTGTTATTGAATGTGATTTAAAGGATGTTACGGCTAAATCTGAGTTTCCTTTAAGGACAGTTGAAGATGTTCCTTTTTTGAATGTTTATGAACAAGAGGATGATGAAATTCCTTTCGATATATCGGATATTATTGCTGATAGAAAGGCTAGAATGAAGTAGGAGAATCATTTTGATTCTTCTTTTTTTAGACAAATTAAATGATATGTCTAAATTTATGTGAAAAAATCAACAAATATTTAATAAACAATTACTTAATAGAGGGGTTTCATGTATAATAAATTGGACGTAATTGTTTTAATTAAAGAACAATTAAGGGAGGAAGGAAAAATTTAATGAGTATGAAAAAATACGAGGAGTGGGATGCAAATCACAAGCATGACAATCCTCCAAGAGAGAAAATTGTTAAGTTAGGTAGAAAGATTACTGATGTGGCAGATCATATTTTTGGTGGCGTAAAAGTAGAAGATCCAGAATATTGGGGACTTGCTGAAATTATAAGTGATGAAATGGCTGACATTGCTTTACAAATGAAAAAACGTACACCTTATACTTTTAAAGAAATGTGTAAGTTATGTAAGATTGAAACAAATCAAGAAGAAGCATTTCAAAAATTATTAGATGAAATGAGTTATATTGGTTTACTTGAATATGATTATGGTTATCACTATGATCATAATGGTCGCACTGCACCACAAAGTGAAAGAAGATATATTTTACCAATGTTTGTACCTGGAAGTGCAGAGTTATTTAATATGGAAGAGTTACCAGATAGATCAAATCCACGTATAACAAATCATCCAGATGTAGCTGCTTTCTTTGAACGTATGACTTATATTCCACTTGCTGGAATTACACAAATGGTACCACCAGGTGGTGGAGGAATTGGAATGCATGTTATTCCTGTTGAAAAAGCGATTTCTATGGAAAATGAAGCGATTGATATTGAAAAATTATCTTATTGGTTAGATAAATATGAAGGTAAAATTGGTGTAGGAAGATGTTCATGCCGTGCTTCAAGAAAAGCAATTGGTGATGGATGTGCTGATGATGATTTCGGTTGGTGTATCGGTGTTGGTGATTTTGCGGATTATTGTCGTGAAACTGGTAAAGGACATGATATTACTAAAGAAGAAGCTTTAGCTATTTTAAAACGTGCAGAAGATAATGGTTTTGTACACCAAATAACAAATATTGATGGCGAAAATAAAATTTTTGGTATTTGTAACTGTAATGTTGAAATTTGTAACGCTTTAAGAACATCACAATTATTTAATACACCAAATATGTCACGTTCTGCTTATGTAGCTCATGTAGAAAAAGACAAATGTGTGGCTTGTGGAAGATGTGTGGAATATTGCCCAGCAGGTGCTGTACGTTTAGGACAAAAATTATGTAAAAAAGATGGTTCTGAAATTAAGTATCCAAAACAAGAATTACCAGATGCTACAAAATGGGGACCAGAAAAATACGATTTTAATTATCGTGATAATAATAGAATTAATACTCATGAAACAGGAACAGCTCCTTGTAAAAGTGCTTGTCCTGCTCATATTGCAGTACAAGGTTATATTAAAATGGCATCTCAAGGAAGATATCAAGATGCTTTAGCGCTCATTAAAAAACAAAATCCATTCCCAGCTGTCTGTGGCGCAATTTGTAATAGAAGATGTGAAGATGCTTGTACACGTGGTAAAGTTGATGAAGCCTTATCAATTGATGCAATTAAAAGATTTATTGCGGAACAAGATCTAAATGCCCAAACGAGACATATTCCAGAAGTTGTGATTCCTGCAAGTATTCATATGGATCATTTTGATGAAAAAATTGCGATTATTGGAGCAGGACCTGCTGGTTTAACAGCTGCTTTCTATTTAGCTGAGACAGGTTATCGTCCTACAGTGTTTGAAAAAAGCGAACATCCAGGAGGAATGTTACGTTATGGGATTCCATCTTATAAACTAGAAAAAGATTTATTAGATGCTGAAATCGATGTCACAAAAGCGATGGGTGTTGAAATTAAAACAGGAATTGAAGTTGGAAAAGATGTAACAATTCAACAATTAAGAGAACAAGGTTATAAAGCTTTCTATATTGCTATTGGATGCGCTGCTGGTCGTTTACCAGGACTTGAAAATGAAAACGCAGAAGGTGTTATGACAGCTATTGATTATTTACATGATGCAAACTGTGGTAATGCACCATTTGCTGGAAAAGTTGTTGTCGTCGGTGGTGGAAATGTAGCCATTGATGCTTCTCGTGTATCTGCAAGAAATGCAGCAAGTTCAGTATTCCAATTTAGCTTAGAACAAGAACCAGATATGCCAGCTTCAGTTGAAGAAATCAAAGAAGCAAGAGAAGATGGTGTTACAATCAATTGTGGTTGGGGACCAAAAGAAATTCTTGTAGAAAATGGTAAAGTAACAGGTATTGTTTTCAAAAAATGTTTATCTGTAATTAATGATGGTAAATTTGCTCCTGTTTATGATGAAAATGAAACTATGACAGTTGAATGTGACCGTTTAATCTTTGCGATTGGTCAACAAAGTGTATGGAAAGATTTATTAAAAGGTGAAGATGTTAAATTCAATGGACCAGCTATTGAATTAAATCAAGTGACTTTCCAATCAAGCAAAGAAGATATCTTTGCTGGAGGAGATGTTTATACTGGACCTAAATTCGCAATTGATGCCATTGCCCAAGGTAAGATTGCTGCTGAATCATTACATCGTTATGTTCATAATGGACATATGGAAACAGGACGTAACCGTTGGGAGTTTAAACAACTTGATACAGATGATATTTTAGTAGAAAGCTATGATTGTGGACCTAAACAAGTTGAAGGTATTAACCTTGAAGTTAAAGATCGATTCAAAGATAATACACAAATTCTTACAGAAGAACAAATAAAAAAAGAAACAGCAAGATGTTTAGGATGCGGAGCAACAATCGTTGATACGAATAAATGTATTGGTTGTGGGATATGTACAACTAAATGTGAATTTGATGCTATCAAACTTCATCGTGATCATCCAGAATGTTCTAATATGGTTGTGGCAGAAGATAAGTTTAAAGCAATTATCCCTTATCAATTAAAACGTGTAAAAAATATTATTTTAAAGAAAAAGGTAGAACATTAAGATGCATGAATTAGGTGTTACATTTTATGTTGTTAAAGATGTAAAAAAAGTTGCGCAAGAAAATAAAGTTGATAAAATTGATTATGTGAAGTTAGAAATTGGTGAAGTTTCTGGTGTTATTCATGATCAATTGATTGATTGTTGGAATTGGGCAAGAAAAAAAGAAGCAGTGACAGAACATGCAAAAATGTATATAGAAACATTAGAAGCAATTACTTATTGTGAAGATTGTCATGGACAATATCGTACGATTGATTATGGTAAAACATGTCCTTATTGCCATAGTGAAAATACCTATTTATTAAGAGGTAATGAGTTTAATATTAAGGAGATTGGTATTTATGAAGATTCTTGAACTTAAACAAAATATATTTAAAGAAAACGAAGTAACTGCAGATAAAATTCGTGAAGAATTTAAAAAACAAAAAAAATTAATGATTAATGTGATGTCTTCTCCCGGTTCGGGGAAGACAACCACATTACTTCGTACGATTGAAAGATTACAAGGTATTACTCGTATAGGTGTCATGGAATGTGACATTGATGCTAGTGTTGATGCTGTTACGATCGAAAATGGTGGAGCAAAAGCCATTCAATTACATACAGGTGGTATGTGTCATATGGATGCAGCGATGACTCAACAAGGACTTAATGAAATGGGAATGGATGATGTAGATCTTATTTTCATTGAAAATGTTGGAAATCTTGTTTGTCCTGCAGAATTTGATACAGGAGCAAGTATTAATATTACGATTTTATCAGTTCCTGAAGGGGATGATAAACCAGCTAAGTATCCATTGGTTTATACTGTTAGTGATGTTGTTTTAATTAATAAGATCGATACATTACCTGTCTTTGATTTTAATAAAGAATTAGTAGAACAAAGAATCCATGAATTAAATCCAAATGCTCAAATCTTCTATATTTCTTCTAAAAAAGATGAAGGCTTTGAACCTTGGATCAATTATCTAAAAGAAAAAATGGAGGAAGTAAACCATGGCTAAAGTAAGAGTAATCGAAGTTCATGAAAATATTTTTAATACGAATAATCAAGAAGCAGATGCTCTTCGCAAAAGACTAAAGGACAAAAAAGTGACAATGATCAATGTAATGTCTTCTCCTGGTTCTGGAAAAACAACACTTCTTTCTCATGTAATTAATGAAATTAAAGAGGATTATAAAGTAGGAGTGATGGATGTTGATATTGAAACATCACTTGATGCACAAAAGGTAGCAGATTTTACAGGAGTTCCTTCTATTCAAATTCATAATGGGGGATTATGTCATATTGATGCAGAAATGACAACACGAGCAGTTGATGAATTTAGTGTCGATGATTTTGATTTACTTTTTTTAGAGAATATTGGAAATCTTGTTTGTCCTGCAGAATTTGATACTGGGGCACATAAGAATATGATGATTTTATCAGTTCCTGAAGGAGATGATAAACCATTAAAGTATCCTTTAATGTTTAGTGTATGTGATTTGGTTATTATTTCTAAGATTGATACGCTTGATTATTTTGATTTTGATATTGATCAAGCAAAAGTTAATATTTTAAATTTAAATCCAAATGTAAAAATTATCTGTTTAAGTGCAAAAACAGGTGAAGGTATGAATGAATTTATTCAATGGATCAAAGAAAATAAAAATAATTAAAAAGGCATAGATGGCTATGCCTTTTCATTTAGTTCTTTATTTAAAATTTCTAGAAAAGCTTCTTCAGCTTTAGAAAACAAACGATACTTTTTCCAAATAAGATTACTTTTAATCATAAGTGGTGGATTTAGTGGTTTAAAACACAAAGAACTTTCAGTTGTTTCATGATAAAGATGTTCAAAAGTTAAAACATAACCAACATCCTCTTCACACATCAATTGGGCATTATAAAAAAGATTATAAGTAGCTACCACATTAAGTGCTCTTTGATTACCTCCTAACCATCCCGCAATATTATTTTTAACCATCTCTTGATTAGATATAATAATTGGCTGATTCATTAGATCCTTAGGTGTAATGAAATCTTTATTCGCAAGATTAGAATCCTTTTTCATAAGAATTCCTTCAAGGTCATAACCAGGAAGCTTTAAATAATCATATTTAGAAAAATTTGCAGGTTCCACAACAATCCCTAGATCAAAAATACTTTGATCAATCTTTTCTTCAACATATTGTGCATTTCCACTATAAATATGAAATTTAATGTGAGGATATTGTTTTTGAGTTTTAGCGATAGCTTTCATAATAACACGATTACATATACTTTCACTACATCCAATATGAATATTTCCACTAATATATTTTTTATTATTTCTAAGATAATCTTCGCTTCTATCTACAAGATTTAAAATCTCAATAGCTTGTTCCTTAAATAACCGTCCTTCTTCGGTTAAAGAAACAGTTCGCGTTGTACGATTAAAAAGAGTTATTTGATATTCATCTTCTAAATCTTTAATTTGTTTAGAAAGTGCAGGTTGAGAGACATTGAGTACTTTAGCGGCCTTGGAGAAACTTTGTTCCTGTGCAACTGTTATAAAGTATTTTAAGACACGTAATTCCATTAAATCACCTCATCATAAGTATATCATTATTTATAATTAAAAATAATAAATATCTATAATATATAAGTATTTGTAATTATAAATCTTCTTTTTTACAATACTCTTGAAAAACAAGGAGGAAAATTATGAGCGCATTATCAACTTTATTCCCAGTATTTTTTATGATTATTTTAGGAATGATCGCCCGTATTAAAAACTTTATTAGTTCTAAACAAAAAGAAGGAGCCAATCATATTGTTTTCAATGTATTGTTTCCTATCTTAATTTTTAATGTTTTATTTACTGCTAAAATAGAAGCTTCAGCAATATTGATTGTGCTATATGTTTTAGTTGCTTTTACATTAGCTATGGTTTTAGGTAAATTTATTGCTAAGTTTACAGGAAAAGAAATGGAACATATTTCACCCTATCTTTTAACAACTTGTGAAGGAGGAAATGTTGCATTACCACTTTATACATCCATTGTAGGTGTAGCTTATGCAAGCAATACAGTTATTTATGATATTGCTGGAACAGTGATTGCTTTTATTATTATTCCTGTACTTGTTGCTAAAAAGACATCCGGAAATACAAGTACTAAGGAATTATTGAAAACAATTTTCACAAATTCATTTGTGATTGCGGTTATGTTAGGAATCATTTTAAATGTTTTAGGTGTATATGACTTGTTAAGTCAAACTGCTTTTATTGATCTTTATACAAATACAATTCAACAAGCAACAGCTCCTATTGTGAGTCTTATTTTATTAATTATCGGTTATAATTTAAAAATTAATAAAGATACTATTGGTTCATTATTAAAACTTGTAGGAGTTAGAATTATCTTTTATATGCTTGTTATTGCAGGATTCTTTGTCTTCTTCCCAAATTTAATGGCAGATAAGATCTATATGATGGGTGTATTGATTTATTTTATGTGTCCAACAGGATTTGCAATGCCGATGTTGATTTCACCACTTTATAAAGGTGAAGAAGATGAAGATTTTGTTGCTGCCTTTATTTCATTATTTATGGTTATTACGTTAATTGTTTATACATGTGTCGTTTTATTTGTTGCATAGTTTGAAAATTTCATATTTTTGACATAAATATATTTTATAATAAAGATAATTGAGGAGGAAAAAAAGATGAAATTTAGTGAAGATTTTTATTGGGGTGGAGCAGTAGCTGCTAACCAATGTGAAGGTGCATGGAATGTAGACGGACGTGGAATGACACGTACAGATGTAACGACAGGTGGAACAGTAAATACACCACGTATGGTTACTTTTATTGATAAAGATGGAAATAAACAAAAGTTACCAAATCATGGATTTAAATTACCAGAAGGAGCTCATTTTGCTGTCTTTGATGATGAACTTTATCCAAATCATGATGGTATTGATTTCTATCATCATTATAAAGAAGATATTGCTTTACTTAAAGAAATGGGATTCAAGATGTTTAGATTATCTATCTCTTGGTCAAGAATTTATCCAACAGGAGAAGAAGATAAACCTAATCAAGCAGGATTAGATTTCTATAGAAATGTATTTACTGAACTTAGAAATGCGGGTATTGAACCATTAGTTTCTATTTGGCATTTTGATACACCACTTGCTTTAGAAGAAAAATATGGAGATTGGTTAGATCGTAAATATATTTCTTTATATGAAAAATATGTCACTACTATTTTTAATGAATATAAAGGACTCGTTAAATATTGGTTAACATTTAATGAAATCAATAACACAGTTAACTTTATTCCTGATGATGCAAGTGATGAAGTTTATCAAGAAGCATATCAACATTTACATTATCAATTTGTAGCAAGTGCAAGAGCTGTACAAATTGGACATCAAATTGATCCTGAAAATAAAATTGGATGTATGATTTGTGGCATTACTTATTATCCATTAACATCTGATCCAGAAGATATTTTATTTAATCGTTCTAAATGGGAAAAAGGTATCTTCTATTGTGGAGATGTTCAATGTAAAGGTAAATATCCAACATATGCGAAACGTTTATGGAAAGAACATAATGTTAAATTAGATATTACTGAACAAGATTTAGAAGAACTTAAAAAAGGTACAGTAGATATGTATACTTTCTCATACTACATGTCTCAAGCAGTAACTACTCATGAAAATGATGATGCTGTAAGTGGAAATATGTCATTTGGTGTACGTAACCCATATTTAGAATATTCTGATTGGGGATGGGCATTAGATCCTAAAGGATTAAGATATTACTTAGAAATGATCTATGATCGTTATGAAAAACCATTAATGGTTGTAGAAAATGGTTTAGGTGCTTATGATACAGTAGAAGAAGATGGAAGTATTCATGATAATTATCGTATTGAATACTATCGTGCTCATATTGAAGAAATGGCAAAAGCCATTGAAGATGGTGTAGACCTTATTGGTTATACGACTTGGGGATGTATTGATTTAGTTTCTGCAGGAACTGGAGAAATGAGAAAACGTTATGGTTTCATTTACGTTGATAAACATGATGATGGTAGCGGAACAATGAAAAGAAGTAGAAAAGATTCTTTCTATTGGTATAAAAAAGTCATTGCTTCACAAGGAGAAGATTTAGATTAAATATATTAGAAGTTTAACTTTTTGGGTTAAACTTCTTTTTTATTATTTTTAGCACTCACCTCTTGATAATGGAAGTTGATTTTTGTTCTGTCTTGTGTATCCTAGAAGTGCCTGTTTTACGGGCTTTCCGAGGCATCAGTCATTTTGTCTGGTATTGTAAAGCAGTGTCAGATTTGTCGTAAATGTCGTAAATTTGTGGTCAAAAAAAGGATGAGAAATGGAGAGTGCTAATAAAATGAAATTAACGTATACGAATATAAATGGATATCTAATCCCGAATCTCACCTATAAATCCGGTGAACAGATGGAGCAACTTGGCAAGTATGGTTTTCTTCGCAGAGATTATTCTCAAGGAATTGATTTATGTATTAATGTTGCTAGTAAACAATTTAGCAGATAACTAATGAAAATAGAATATTGTGAGCGAAGTAAGGCGTGAGTCATAGAAATGTGGCTTGCGTCTTTTTCTTTGCCTAAAAGGAAGTGATAAGTTTGAACAAGAAGTTTTGAAGCATTATATGGAAACCAATCCAGAAGGGACAGTACAGACTTATATCTTTCTGGTGGACAATCAAGATATCGCACTGAATATTGTGATGTCAGGTTATCAGGCACTTTGTCTGGTTCAGGAAGATGACGGATATTATTTCAGTGCAGATTCCTTTATAGAAGAAATGAGAGCTATTCAGTTTACTGGAAGCTGTCAGTGTGCCTATCATTATGTGGCTTCCTGTACGGTGAAGTGGGTAAATGATAAGTTACTGACATTTTTTAAAGACGCTGGTCTTGATGGAAAAGCAGGCTGGCAGTTGCTCAAAGAGAAAGAGTATCTTGGCAAACTGGATAATCAGAAAGAAGTTGAGAAATTACTGGAACAGTATATTCTTCGGTTTGAGCGAAATCCGAAAGAAGAACCGGAACTGAGCCATTTTCACTTATTTGATGCAAAAGGAAATGTGAAAGGTGTTCGGAATATGGAGATTGTAGATTATCTGGTGGAGAATGTTCAGTTTTTTGTCGTGGGAATCACACCTTATTATTATGAACACGGCGTTTTTCTGGAAGACCATGATGGGGTAAGAATGAAATACCGTATTCAGAAGCTGGTCTATCGAGATCAGGTACAGAGTGGCGTGATCAAAAGAATCTATAATCTGCTGATCACACAGCCAAAAGTCTACAGAGAGGCATATGAACTAAATAAACAGCCTGTGCGGTGGATTAACTTTAAAAATGGATATTATGATCCGGTTACGGGTGAAATGCTGGAACACAATCCTGATTATCTGACAATCAATCAGATTCCATTTCCCTATTATCCAGAGGATTGTGAGCAGGTGTTACAAGGCGGAGAAAATATCAAAAAGTATCTTGCATCGTCTCTTCCTAATAAAGAAGAACAGCAGATAGCAGAAAAGAATGAGAGCAGAGAAGCTGTGCCAAGAACTGGCGTTGAAGCAAATACAGTAGTTAAGGATGCGGGGAAAGCTGAAAGAAAGGCAATAACAGAGAAAAAGACAATGATAGGAAAAGAGAAGAAACTATCGATCCATGAACACTTGAAAAAATATGTACAGCTTTGGGCGTGACATTATCGCAGTTTTTTCAGGAAGGTAATTCAGAGAATCTGACAGAAAAATAGAAAGAAGTTCTAGGGATATGGAACGATCTGAGTACAAATGAGCAGGAAACAGTAATGTCAATGCTGCGTGGACTTCGGAAGTAGGAGAACAGTTCGAGTATATGTATCGGCTGTTCTTTTTTTGTTTTTGAACGTTAAAACGGTAGTTTTTTTCTTGTGCATAGTAGAACGTTAAAGTATAATAAAATTAGTTTTTTGGTATAAGTTTAAAAGCTATATCTATAATAAGGAAATCGGCAAACCAGATGAAAGTCTGGGACGCAAAGCTACAGGGCCTGTAAAATGGCAGCCAGTTGCATGAAATGAGGTGCACTGTCTGTCTGACGGTGCTTTTTTACGGTGTTATTTCACAGACGTAACAATAATGATTTTATCAGGAAAGAATGAGGAAAATAAAAGTATGAAAAAGGCAAAACGTTGTCTGATAGCAGTGGTGTCAGGTGTACTTGTAGCAACTGCTGTCTTGTCTGGATGTGGACAGTCAAAGAAAGAAGTATCTAAAAACGATGATCATCTTACCGTTTATCTGTGGGAAAATCGTTTGATGAAAAATATTGCACCCTATATCCATGAACAGTTTCCTGATCAGGATATTGAATTTATTATTGGTAACAATGATACCGATTTATACAGTTATTTTAAAGAACATGATGAATTACCGGATATCATAACAGTACGTCGATTTTCTGGAACGGATGCACAGGACTTACAGCCTTATCTTATGGATTTTGCTTCTTATGATGTTGTTTCTAAGTATTATTCTTATGCGGTGCAATATTATAAGAATGCGGATGATGAAATCCAGTGGCTGCCAATCTGTGGTATTCCGCAGACGATCATTGCCAACAAAACACTGTTTGATCAGTATGGAGTAAAGATTCCAGAAAATTATGAGGAATATGTACAGGCCTGTCAGCAGTTTTATGATAATGGCATAAAACCGTATTCCATGGATCTTGGTGAAGACTGGTCTAATAATGAGATCATCCAGGCGGCGGCAATCGGTGAGTTCATAAGCCTGGATGGTATTGAATGGCGAAACGGTGCAGAGACTGCATCGGATGAAGTAAAGTTTGATGATGCATTATGGAAACGTATTTTTTCAGAAACCAGTCAGTTTCTGAAAGACTCGCACTTTGGTAAAGAAGATATCAATATTGACGTCGATACAGGAATTCAGATGTTTGCCGAAGGAAAATCAGCAATGTTTCATGGACATCCGACGGTTATGCAGCAGCTGCAGAAACAGATGGATGCGGAACTGATCCGTATTCCTTATTTTTCACAGACATCGGATGAATCCTATGTGTACATGACTCCGTCCTTAAACATTGCATTTAACAAAAACCTGGAAAAAGACCGGGAGAAACTGGATACTGCACTGGATGTGCTGGATTGTATGATTTCAGAAGAGGGGCAAAAGCTGATTGCGGATGGAAGCGGTGTTATTTCATTGAATACAGATGTTCCAACCATGATGCAGGATGTGCCTGGACTGGAAGAGGAAATTAACAATAATGCTGTTTATATCCGATATTCCGCTCAAAAGTCATTTGATGCAAGCCTTGAGGCTGTTCACGGATTACTGTCAGGGGAGATGGATGAAATACAGGCTTATGATACTTTGCGCAGTGTAATGAATCGTAAAGATCCAGAAGAAAAAGCAACGGTGAATTTTAAAAATGAATATTCCATCTCACTGAACGATAGAAATGGCCGTGATGCAGCATCTTCCATTTTAACTACGATCAGAGAAGAAAATGAGGCACAGCTGGCTCTGGCGCCATATTATTATTTCACTTCCTCTATGTACAAAGGAGAATGCACCAGCAGCCGGGTTGGCATGATGACAGCGAAGAGTTCAGATACAGCATTATATTATGCAAAAATCAATGGTAAACAGGTTTATGAACTCGTGGAAAATTATCTTGCTGATGCTGATGAGAATTTTTACGTAACCAATAAATACGAATTACCAATTGCATCCGGTATGAAAATGATCGTCAATCAAGCGGAAAGTGGATTTTCATTAAAGGACTTAACAGTTAATGATAAGAAAATAGACAAAGAAAAGGAATACTCGATTCTTCTTACAGACACCACAATGTCTGTTTTGAAAAAAATAAATCCGAAATGTGAGATTGAGCAGCTTAAAGATACCACATTATCAAGTGCATGGACCAAAGCAATGTCAAAAGGACAGCAGCCGTCAGCACCGGAAGACTATATAGAGGTTGAACAGTAAAAGTGGAGATAGAACAAAAGGTAAACAAAAGAAAAAAAATAACAAGGCTGTTGCTTATACTACTTATGATTCTTTTAAGCTTAGTTTGTATAAAGTATCTTATAAGTAAGTCTAAGAAGTATATCAGCGAAAATGGAAAAAGCAGTATGGGAGCTGTTATTGACCAGATACAGCAGACCTATGATCTTCAGGTGAGTGGATACTACAGCCAGCTGCAGTTGGTTGAGGAATTTTTACTTCATGAGAGGGAGCTGTCTCTTGAAACGGATACGAACAAAAGTTTCTTTGAAGCATGGGAAAAAGAATCGGAAAGTACACTTATATTCCTTCAGGAAAATGGTCAGGCGATATCAGCATGTGGAACAAAAATGCGGATTGATATGCCAAGTAAATTTCTGCTGGACTTAAAGAATGGATACAATATTGGAAAACTGGTGTGTCTTGATTATGATCAGAAGAAAAAAGACGGTTATCTGGTTGCGATTCCATGTCAGGAATACACTATCAATGGGGAAACTTATACGGCAATTGGAACTGTGTATGATCATTCGAAACTGGATTCCATGTTAAAACTGAAAGGTTATGATGGGAAAGCATATTTGTTCATGCTGGATGATGACGGAAATATAACGTATACGAACCTGAGTGGTGATAAATACCAGCGTAATTATTCTTTGTTAAAACATTTAAAAGGGGAACAGGCTATTACAGAAGAAGAGGCTGATTTGTTCAAAAAGAAGTTTGATAACAGAGAATCCGGAGTTGCACTTTTGGGAAAACAGAACCCCTATTATCTGGGGTATTGCCCGATAGAAAGCAACAACACCATTTTGGTATGCATTGTGGCAAAGGGAGTTGTGGACAATGTGCTGATGGATTACCAGAAAACGGTGCTGTGTACAACAACACTCATGGCAGGTTTTATACTTTTACTTTTTGCCGGATTATTCTACAGTATTTCCAGACTTAGTCTTGCAGATCAAAAAGCAGAATATGAAAAAAGAAATAATGAACTTCATTTACAGACAATGAAGGAAATGGAAATAGTCAATCAAAAACTGAAAAAGGCAAAGAATGTTACAACAGAGGCTTTACAGACAGCGGAAAATGCAAATAAGGCGAAAACGGATTTCCTGTCTAATATGTCACATGATATTCGTACACCTATGAATGCAATCATTGGTATCACATCTTTGATCAGACATGATGCAGGTAATAAAGCAAAAGTTATAGAGTATGCAGATAAAATAGATATTTCATCGCAACATCTGTTAGGAATTATCAATGACGTTCTGGATATGAGCAAGATTGAGGCAGGAAAAACAGTCTTCAAGTATTCTGACTTTTCTATTCTGGATTTTGTACAGGAGCTTGACACTATATTTCATTCTCAAATATATGAAAAGAAGCAGACGCTTACAATTATAAAAGAAAGCATCCGTCATGAGTGGGTGAATGGGGATCAGGTTCATTTGATGCAGATTTTCAGTAATCTGCTGTCGAATGCCATAAAATATACGCAGGAAGGTGGAGAAATTCAGTTTCTAGTAGAAGAATGTGAGACAAAGTCATCTGTCTATGCAAAGTACCGCTTTTTAGTCAGTGACAACGGTATGGGAATGTCGGCAGATTTCAAAGAGACAATCTTTGATCCGTTTACCCGTGCGGAAAGTTCTGTGACGAATAAGATCCAGGGAACCGGACTTGGAATGGCGATTACCAGGAACCTGGTTGAAGCAATGGGAGGTACCATTGATGTGGAGAGTGAACCGGGACAGGGAAGCTGTTTTGAGGTTCTCATAGATTTGAAAATTGCAGAGAATCGAACGGTTGCTCTGGCGGCACAAGAAGGTGAGCGGGATGGAAATATTCTGCAGGGCATGAGATTCCTGTGTGCAGAGGATAATGAGCTGAACGCAGAGATCCTGACGGAACTGTTAAAGATTGAAGGTGCGGAATGTACCATCTGTGAAAATGGCGAAGAGATTTTGAAAGTATTTGAACAGTCTGCTCCAGGTGATTATGATATGATCCTGATGGACATACAGATGCCTGTTTTGAATGGTTATGAGGCAACGAAAGCAATCCGCAGAAGTTCCCATAAACTGGCAAAGACGATTCCGATCATTGCCATGACTGCGAATGCATTCTCAGAGGATATTCAGCATTCTCTGGCAGCCGGTATGAATGCACATGTTTCAAAACCGGTTGAGATGAAGGTGCTGGAAAAGACAATAAGAAGTATAAAATCCGGGGGGGGTACCGAACCGCAGGGCATTGAACAGTGATAAATGGAAAGTAACCAGACATAAAAGAATCGAAAAGGATAGTTAGGGATAGAAGAAAAATGAAAGGAAAAAGAGTGATTGCAGGCATTCTGCTTGCGGGAATTTTAGCAGTCACCCTGGCAGGGTGTAAAAACACAGATAACACGAAAGAAGAAACCGAAAAGCCTGTCATTACGCTTGGCAGCGACAACTATCCACCATACAATTATCTGAATGAGGATGGTGTACCGACGGGCATAGATGTAGAACTGGCTACGGAAGCATTTAAAAGAATGGGATATCAGGTGGAGGTTGTCCAGATCAACTGGGAGAAGAAAAAAGAACTGGTGGAAAGCGGAGAGATTGACTGTATCATGGGCTGTTTTTCCATGGAAGGGCGTCTTGATGATTATCGCTGGGCGGGACCATATATAGCAAGCCGTCAGGTGGTTGCTGTAAATGAGAATAGTGATATCTATAAACTGAGTGACCTGGAGGGAAAGAACCTGGCTGTTCAGTCAACAACCAAACCGGAAGGTATCTTTCTGAACCGGACGGATGAAAGAATCCCAAAACTGGGCAATCTGATCAGCCTGGGACACAGGGAGCTGATCTATACATTTCTGGGAAAAGGATATGTAGATGCAGTTGCAGCACACGAGGAATCTATTGTTCAGTATATGAAGGATTATGATGTAAGCTTCCGTATTCTGGAAGAGCCTCTGATGATCACCGGAATAGGTGTCGCTTTTGCAAAAGATGATGACAGAGGAATCTGTGAGCAGATGAGTCAGACACTGGAAGAAATGCGTCAGGATGGCACATCCCTGAAAATTATTGAAAAATATTTGGATGATCCTCAGAAGTATCTGGAGGTGGATGATCTTGGATATTAAGAGAAAGAAAAAAGAAAAACGAATCCAGCTGTTCGGTGCTCTGATTGGAATCTGTGTGGCTGTAGTCTCTCTGTTTTATTTCTTCCACGCAGAAAAAGCAGAAGCAGAGAAAAGGCTGGTAGAGATTGTAAATTATGTCAAGGTGCAGTGCTCCACCTACACCCATTATAATGAATCTTCGGAATCAAAAAGCCTTCTCCGTGCGATTGAAAGCTCCAGGCAGATGAGCACGAATATTAACATGGAAATAGAAAACGGCGGTCATCTAAGTCAGGAGTTCCTGAAAGAAAATCTTCAGACTCTCTGGGTGGATGGTATCTTTGTGCTGGATGCAGATGGAAAGACGGACTACGAATACAGCATGGATGAGTCTTTGACAGATGAGATTACGGAGTATTTGCAGAAAGACATCATCATGGAGTATAGCGGATACGAAGAAAGAACCTATTCGGAACGATTTACCAGGGAAGACGGATCTCGTATCGACATTGCAGCCTGTGCCAGAAAAGATGCATCGGGTATTGTTGCAGTTTATTATTATACACCATCGGAATTTGTCAGAAACTATACCCTGACCATACAGGGACTTTTAAATGGTTATAGTGTCCAGAAAGATGGAACGATTATTGTTGCAGACGAAGGGATTGTTGTTGCCAGCAATGATGAGAGTCTGTTAGGGCAGAATACAGCCGACAACGAAGTTGTTCAGGCAATGAAAAATCATACAGACAGTCAGCACATTTATCATCTCAAGAATGAAGGAACCGGATGTTATGGAATCATGCTGAAGCAACGAGATTATTATATCTATGCGTATCTTCCGGATACGGAAGTGTTTCATAACCTTCCATTAAGTGTAGCAGGTGTTATTTTTCTTTATTTTCTGATATTCAGTATATTTTTGTTCTGGGGTCACAGAACCAATCAGGCACATCAGAAACAGGGGCAGGAAAAAGATGAAAAATATAAAGCAGAACTATTAATAGCTGCAAAAAAGGCAGAAGCCGCCAACGAGGCAAAAACAGAGTTCCTCCAACGTATGAGCCATGATATCCGGACTCCGATCAATGGAATCCGAGGCATGGTCAATATGGCAGACCATTATGCAGATGATATGGAGAAGCAGACGGAATACAGGACAAAGGTGAAAGAGGCTTCCAATCTGTTGCTGGAACTGGTAAATGATGTTCTGGATATGAGTAAGCTTGAGTCAGGTGAAGTTGTTCTGGAAGAGAGTCCATTTAATCTGAGCAGTATTTTCAGGGAAGTATTTAATGTGATCGAGCAGATGGCTGCAGAACAGAATATCCGGATTGTATGGGAGAAAAAAGAAATCATACACCGTGATCTTATTGGAAGCCCGAGGTATGTAAAACGTGTGATGATGAATATCCTGTCGAATGCGGTGAAATATAACAGAGAAAACGGACAGATTTATATCAGCTGCAGGGAAATTCCATCCGAACAGCCGGAAATGACGATAATGGAATTTATCTGCCGGGATACCGGAATCGGAATGACAGATGAGTTTCAGAAGCATATTTTTGAACCATTTGCACAGGAGCATACCGGAAGCCGCACGAAATTTACAGGAACAGGTCTGGGAATGCCGATTACAAAGAAACTGGTCGAGAAAATGGGTGGTACCGTTACTTTTGAAAGTGAAAAAGGCGTAGGGACGACATTTGTGATCCGGGTTCCATTTAAAATAGATCCGGATGCGGATAAACGTGAAGAACAGACGGATGCATCCGAAAAATCTATAAAGGGACTGCATATTCTTCTGGCAGAAGATAATGAGCTGAATATGGAAATCACCGAATTTGTGCTTCAAAATGAAGGTGCTGACTTGACAAAAGCCTGGGATGGTCAGGAAGCTGTTGAACTGTTCAGAAATAGTGAACCTGGTGAATTTGATGTCATTCTTATGGACATTATGATGCCAGTCATGGATGGTTATGAAGCTGCAAAGATGATCAGGTCTCTGGACAGAGAGGATGCAAAGGAGATACCGATCATTGCAATGACAGCAAATGCGTTCACGGAGGACAGAATAAAAGCAAAAGCAGCAGGAATGGATGAACATGTTGCTAAGCCTGTTGATGTGGAATTACTGATAAAAGTAATTCATAAATTGGTGGGATGATGAAAAATATGGATAAAAGACAAAAAATTCTGATTGTAGATGATTCAAACTTAAACAGAGACATATTGAAGGAGATTCTTGGAGATACTTATAATTATCTGGAAGCTGAAAATGGAAATCAGGCAATCCAGATGATAGGAGAAAATATTGGAATTGATCTGATGCTTTTAGATATCAATATGCCACAGATGAATGGCTTTGAAGTCTTGGAAATAATGAAAAGAAGCCAGTGTATTGCTGAAACTCCTGTAATTATGATATCTTCTGAAGATGCTGTTGATACTATGCGTAAGGCATATGAGCTGGGAATCACAGATTATATCACACGACCGTTTGATTCTGTGATTGTAAAGAAAAGAGTTCAGAATACCTTAGGCCTCTATATGAACCAAAAGCATCTGATAAATGTGGTTTATGATCAGGTTTACGAAAAAGAAGAAAATAATAATATCATGATCCAGATTATGAGTAATATATTGGGATCTCGTAATAGCGAGAGCAGAGAACACATTCTGCATATTAAAACAGCAACGGAGATGATGCTGAGACAGCTGGTAAAAGTAACAGATGCTTATCCTTTGACAGAGGCAGATATTGCTTTGATTACAACTGCTTCTTCCCTTCATGATATTGGTAAGATTCGTATTCCGGAAGAAATATTGAATAAACCAGGCAGACTCACTGATGAAGAATTTAAGATTATGAAAAAACATAGTGAGCTTGGCGCAGCTATAATTAAGGATATGGACTTTCCACAAGATCATCGACTGGTACATACCGCATGGGAAATCTGCAGATGGCATCATGAAAGATGGGATGGAAAAGGCTATCCGGATGGCCTGAAAGGAGAAGAAATACCAATCTGTGCGCAGGTGGTATCGATTGTTGATGTTTATGATGCACTTACCAGTGAAAGATGTTATAAGAAAGCATTTGATCATGACACAGCGATTCAAATGATCCTGGATGGGCAATGCGGACAATTTAATCCCATCCTCCTTAAGTGTTTGAAAGAACTGAGTATTCAGCTTTCAAAAATGTCTGGTAAAGAGATGGATGATAATAAACATTATCATGAAATACAGAGACTTTCGAATGAAATACTCAGCGATAAATTCTTACCGAACCAGATTTATTCACAGAGTCTTGTCAAGGTCATGCAGGAAAAAATCGATTTCTTCAAATCGAACAGTGGCAAGAATTCGATTGATTACAATGCGGTTTCAGGTCAATTAACTATATTAAATGGAGAACATCAGATATTATGTCAGAGAGATAACCCGAATTTCAATTTGTTTAAAGAATTTGGAGTAAATGAAGAAGATGTTCAATGTATTCGTGTTTTATTACATCAGACATCTGTACAAAATAAAGAAATATCTGCCACGATAAAAGCGACGGTGGAAAATAACAGTCAGATGTATAGAATAAAATTGCATACATTGTGGTCGCCTTTAAAGAAGGATGGATACATTGGAATCATTGGATATTTTGACACTGTAAAATAAGTATGAAGATTACAATCATAGAGTGTATGGAATCAAATCCATATGCTCTTTTTCTTGAAATAAGTATAAACAGTTAAGTGGGGAGAGTAACAATATGCAATTAGGAAGGATAGATTTTCCAAAGGAAGACAGGTAGAAGGCATGGTATTGTGTTTGGTAAAAAAAGGGGGGGGAATAGTGGTATAATTCTCTTATTGATAGATTTTAATAACAGGAGGCTTATACCATGGAACGAGTAGTAAATTTTTTAAAAGAAGCGGAAACATATTATTTGGCAACAGTGGAAGGAAATCAACCAAGGGTAAGAACTTTTGGAACAGAACATATTTTTGAAGGAAAACTGGATATTCAAACCGGAAAGGTGAAGGATATTTCAAAACAAATTCATGCAAATCCAAAGGTGGAAATCTGTGCATTTAAGAATGGAGAGTGGCTTCGTGTAGCAGGCGAACTTGTAGAAGATGATAGAAGAGAAGCAAGACAGTCTATGCTTGATGCTTATCCATCTTTAAAGAACATGTACTCAGCATATGATGGAAATACAGAGGTATTCTATTTTAAGAATACGACAGCTACATTTTCAGCATTTACACATAAACCGGAAGTAGTGAAGTTCTAAGGATAACATAAGATGGCGAAAAGTAAGAAGACAAAAATCCATAAAAAGATAGATGGTCAGCTTTTACAGATGAACAAGAAGTTTAGTAATCTCAAGGCGATGAAGGATATTGTTTCCATGATTCAGAAACCAAAACGGATGCGAATCAGAGACATTCCTATGACACAGATGGTATATGATGCGTTCCGCAAACAGAGAGAGCTGAACCTGATGCTTGGTTTACAGAGCAATGTGGAGATTGGTGGACGCAGTGGATTCATCTTCAATACAAAGCATGGACGTCCGATCATGCCGGCGGGAGTGAACAGCTTTCTGAAAAATATTGTCAATGCCTATAATAAGAAAGAAAGCAAACTGGCAGAAGAAGAGAACCGAGAGCCGGAGCTGATGACTCCTATTTCATCGCATACCCTTCGTCATACGGGATGTACCAGATTGGGTGAGAACAATGTCAATCCCAAAGTTATGCAGTATGTGATGGGCCATTCAGATGCACAGATCACAATGAATGTCTACAATCATATTGCAGAGAAGTCTCACGTGGAGAATGAGATGTCTAAAATGAACCTGCCAGAAACTGTACCTGCTGCGGTATAAACCATAAGTCGTTGTCGTAAAATGTGCTAAGAAAATCAGACGAATACATTTTTCCAAGAATTTGTCGTAAAAATGTGGTCAAATCAAGAAAATTGAGTGCGAAAGCAAGTGAAAAATTCCTGTGAAGCCCGTAAAATCAGGGCTAAAAAAAATTTTCACAAAAATTAGCACTCTGTACTTGTTATTGTGACGTTGGTTTTGTCTAGTTTCATATAGTCCCGTAACGCCCTATT
>ERZ838225.678-NODE-678-length-42190-cov-6.565349_pt1 | contig 42190 bp, 59 predicted proteins | sample MGYA00519684_ERZ838225 | MGnify/ENA primary metagenome ERZ838225 (study PRJEB31850, sample SAMEA3708829) | human gut metagenome | biome: human gut; feature: human-associated habitat; material: faeces | place: China | collected 2014 ... | reverse complement strand
CAGCCCATGACAGGCAGACGATGATGCAGATAACCAGAGCGGAGATAATCGCGGTGACTCTGCTCATACCTCAATCTCTCTGACCGTTCCGCCAGCCTCTTTGAATTTTGCAATCAAACTGTCAGCCTTATGCTCGAACTGACCATAACCAGCCCCGGGCAACGAAGCCCAGATATTGCTGCAACGGTCGATTGCCTGACGAATATCACCGCGGTCAATCATCGGTAAAGCGCCACGCTCTTTAATCTGTTGCAATGCCACAGCGTCCTGGCTTTTCGGAGAGAAGTCTTTCAGGCCAAGCTGCTTACGATAGGCATCCCACCAACGGGAAAGAAGCTGGTAGCGCCCGGCGGCTGTTGATTTGAGTTTGGGGTTTAGCGTGACAAGTTTGCGAGGGTGATCGGAGTAATCAGTGAATAGCTCTCCGCCTACAATGACGTCATAACCATGATTTCTGGTTTTCTGCCGTCCGTTATCAGTTCCCTCCGACCACGCCAGCATATCGAGGAACGCCTTACGTTGATTATTGATTTCCACCATCTTCTACTCCGGCTTTTTTAGCAGCGAAGCGTTTGATAAGCGAACCAATCGAGTCAGTACCGATGTAGCCGATGAACACGCTTGTTATATAAGCGAGATTGCTACTTAGTCCGGCGAAGTCGAGAAGGTCACGAATGAACCAGGCGATAATGGCGCACATCGTTGCGTCGATTACTGTTTTTGTAAACGCACCGCCATTATATCTGCCGCGAAGGTACGCCATTGCAAACGCAAGGATTGCCCCGATGCCTTGTTCCTTTGCCGCGAGAATGGCGGCTAACAGGTCATGTTTTTCTGGCATCTTCATGTCTTACCCCCAATAAGGGGATTTGCTCTATTTAATTAGGAATAAGGTCGATTACTGATAGAACAAATCCAGGCTACTGTGTTTAGTAATCAGGTTTGTTCGTGACCGATATGCACGGGCAAAACGGCAGGAGGTTGTTAGCGCGACCTCCTGTCACCCGCTTTCACGAAGATCATGTGTAGAAGGCCGCAGCATAACTATCACTGATGAATTCAGGATAGCCAGTGGATACGGCTCAGTTATGGTGCTGGTTAACGGACTTGAACCGCTACCCATTCGCTTACAAGGCGACTGCTCTACCATTGGAGCTAAACCAGCATGTTTGGCGGGACAGCGTGGGCTCGAACCACGATAAGAAGGTTAACAGCCTTCCGTAATGACCTTTATACGACTGACCCAAATAAAAAAAGCCACCGTTGCAACTTAAGAGTCACTAACGGCAGCTTACCTTCTAATTATGGCTAAATGGATAATTGCATGTCAAGGCTTTTAACAGCAACATGCTTAACTTTCTCAACACGTTTACGCATTTTAAAAGCATTTTGCATTGGCTGGTACAAAACAAATAACGACGCTTTCAGGATGTCGTCAATTTCGTTTCTACAGGTTGCCAGTGAAGGTTTTCTCCATCCCTCGCCACCACGTCCACACATCTTGCGTGGCTTTGCAGTCGCGTGATAGTAGGATGCAATTGCTCGCTTAGATGAACCATGAGCGTAGTAGCTGAGGAGGATGCCAAAGGCTTTCTTGTCAATGCACATGACGGAATCGACGACCTGAGAAATCAACATTCCATCATCATCATTGCACATTGGCCTTGTCATAACTCTTCCCGGCTCTACGCTCTCCATGAACTTCGCTATTACGCTGCTCATGCGCTTTTCCAGACGACCTGAATAAACCCATGCGCCCCACAGTTCAAGCCAGCCATTCAGCCACTCATGCTGTTCTTTGGTGAGGTTTAGTTCTCTTATGCTCATCGTCTTCCCCTCTTTCCCTGTTTGACCATCAGGACGCCGTTAACTATTACGTGACGCTCGCCTTTGCTGTCTCGGTTGTACTTGAGCACTGTTCCTCTTGCGCAGGAAAGCATCCTTGCCACTTCGGTCTGATTGCCTCGTGTCTGGATAAGAAGCTCTGGTATCGTTTGAATTGTGGCGTTCATACGTTCTCCAGTTCGGTGATTTTTATTCCAAGCCGTCCGCCTGGTACTTTCACACCACGAATTACGCGAATGTCATCGAATTGCTCGTCGTCTTCCGCAAATCCGGCGTGGATAAGGGAATCGAGTAAACCTTTCAGGATGTTATCGAGGTCGCGGCGGCGGTAGTCTGGAACGTCTGCGATGACTTTGATGCGGAGTCGTGATTTGGTGAAAATGTCTAACTTGAGTTGGCGGATTATTTGCTGTACATCTTTTCGGTATTTCTGGCCTTTATCGCTGATGTAGTATTGGCTTCCCCGTCTTCGCCAGTAGGTATTCACCGACGGCGGGTATGGAAGCACAAACTGATATTCGTTCATGGCTTAATCTTCCCCTCCCTCAGCAGTATCGCCTGCGTCCTGATCACGCCTTCGAGGTGGTAAAGTCTGGCGTCTTTGTTGTCGAGGTTATGGGTACGTCGGTCGATTTCATCGTGACACGCGCTACAAGCCCATGCACCGATCAGGTCGTCAGGTTTCATTCCCGTTCCGCAAATTCCAGCCATCCGGTAATGTGCCAGAACTGTAGTTTCAGGATTGCCATTGCATACGCCGTAAATACGTACCTGGCATTCTCTGCCGCGTGCTTCTTTGCGTAGGTTAGCCATTATGGTTCGCTCCAGTAATTCTCAATTGCAGCAGCCATTCTCTGCATCCACTCTGCCAGCTTTAACGCGGCTTCTCTTTCAGAACCACATTTAGGGAAATCCTTCATTTCCATGCTGGCCTTATATGTTCTGAATGCCAGGTCTCCGGTAATAACCAGCTCCTGATCAAGCACAGAGCGTTTATTCCGGTGTTGAACGTAATAGACAGATTCAGTCCGCATTTCTTCTCTGTCTTTTTTGAAGGAAATAAGCTCAGAGAAATCACTCATCGTCTTCTTCCTCGTACATTGAGCTATTCGGATCGCTCATCAGTTCTGCGCAGCAGTGCTCACACACGTGAACTTCCAGCACATGCAGCTTTTGACCGCAGTTAGCGCACGTTAAAGCCCGCTCGACGCTTTCTTTCTGGTATTGAAGGGATTGGGATGGGCTAAGCATTATTGGCGTCCTGCATCATGAGAAAGACAATCATGGCTGCGCGGAGAGGCGATTCACCGCAGAAGCAGTAGTCAGGAACCCAACAACCTTCCTCTAAATCACCTCCTGACCATGCGCACCATTCTTTTTCCGCTGTCATCCACATGGTGCTAATTTTGTTTTCAGTGATGATCGGATATGCGTCAGCGGCCATATTACATGGGTCGAAATATCCGCAAGGCAAAAACTCACCACCATCAATTCCAGCCAAGTAAACTTCTTTCTTTTCTGGATCCCAGTCGTAATTGTTTTTTCCTAGCACGATATGCGCGACTTTTAAGTTAATTTCAAAATCACTTAACTGTGAATAATCCATTGTCATTTCCTCGCACGATGTCTTAGCCACCGGATATCCCACAGGTGAGCCGTGTAGTTGAAGGTTTTTACGTCAGATTCTTTCGGGATTGGCTTGCGTTTATTTCTGGTGCGTTTCGTTGGAAGGTATTTGCAGTTTTCGCAGATGATGTCGGTGAAACTTCGTCTCTGTCGTCTCATTCGTACCTCCTGTCGGTAAATCTGACACCCTGACCAATAGCCCATGCTGTCGTGTACTCAATCAGACTTGCCATACGCTTCACGCTCATCTGCGCGCTGCTTTCGCGAATGTTGACGTATTCGCCTTCAAGGCCGGGCAAAACATCAGCTTCCTGCTTTGTTGCCACTGCATGACCGCTGATCAACAAAACCTTCCATTGTTCCGGTTTTAACCATTTTCCGCACCATTGAACCTGACGAGCGATATCCGCCAGCATCGCGTGAAATTTTGCGTTCTGGTCAAGATTTCGCTTGTAGTCAGTAATGTGGATCGTGACTGGCTTGTCTTTATCGAGAGGAGTTGAGAGGATGGCATTTATTGCGGCTTGCTGTTGTTGCTTACTTCGGAGGAAGATTGTCTGCTTCATCGTTACTCCTTCACTTTGACTCCAGCAGCGCGGATGTTTTCCTCATAAGCATCCATTCCATCGCCGAAGCCATTGGAATAATCAACAGTAAACCCTTTGGATAATGCTTCTCTGCTGTCGATAAACTTTGGCGCGGTTATTTCAATAGCTGCTCGCGATGCCTGCCATAAAGTCCACCACTCATTTAAGGAGTGACGAATATCCATGCTTGAAAATGCGAAGTACCTATCACCATTTCTTGCCTCGGTTATCATCTCGAATGGTAATCTCAATTTTTTGGCAACGTATTCCTCAAACTGCTTTCTTGATTCGCCCATATCAATCCCCGTTAGTCGTTTCACTCACGAATCTGACAAAACCAGCCATGTTAATTTGCATGAGTTTTTTCAACACTTTGTCTCGCCGGCTACGTTTTGGTTTTGGCCTGTGGTTGAATCTTTCACAAACTGGAAGGCTTGATGATTTCCAGTACCTATTACGCCTTGCTCCATCTTCCGCCATATCGGCATGAATAAGGTCTGCGAGTGTGCTCATATTCACCTCTCCAGTTACATTGGTTTTGTAATGTTGCTAGTCATCTTACGAATAAAAAAATGCGTACGTAGCTTTGCTTCCCACATGTAAATCTCCTCAAGGCGAGATAAATCTACGAATACCGGACCTTTGTAATCTGGTCTTGATGCCCTTATGTATGAGCTAATAGTTTGTGCATCTTGCTCGTCAAGATTCATGACTTCCCTCTCTAACAGATTTCAGGTTATTCCACTCCGTTACCGCACTGCGATAATTCGCGGCCGCCACAGCGGCGTGGTTAGCGCAGTAGATTTGGCACCCGTTCTCCATGTCGAATATTGTCGGTGATTTTCCGCATTTACATTTTTGGCACGCGGTGCGTCTGAACACATTCCGTTAACGGTGTCCATCAGGATCCCCCTCGTTCTTAATCCAATAAAAAAGGGCTACTGTGTAAATAGCCCCTGTTATTAGCTCAGTGATGTAGATGGTCATACGTCAGCCCCTTGTGCATATCGTCTGCCACGCGCAGCAGGCGCATTTGATGCTGTGCAAATCTGTCTGGCTTCATCCTGGTCACATGCAACAAAGTGTCCGTTGCAGAACCGCTGGTAAACCGTACCAAGTGAGCCAAAACGGTTTTTCGTCACAATGATTTCAGCAAATGGCGCGGCGCTACTGTTCTCGTCATATACCGCTTCCCGATAGAGCATGATGATTGAGTCTGCGTCCTGCTCAATGCTTCCTGAATCACGCAAATCTGCGTTTGTCGGGCGTTTGTTTGGTCGCTTCTCAACATCGCGCGAAAGCTGACTTAGGGAGATAACAGGCGTTTTCAGGTCTTTCGCCATCGCCTTCAGGCTTCCGGAGATGTGAGCAATTGCGAGGTCGTTGCGATCTGCTTTCGGCTTCTCAATCAGGCCAAGATAATCCGCCATGATGAGTGACAGGTTTGGATTTTCCTGTTTGTGCCGTTCTGCGATTGAGCGAATTTCTTCGACCGATAACCGCGAGGCATCGACTACCCATACATCCAAATCTGCAAGCTGACTCATGCCGTTAGCAACACGTGCCCAGCCTTCGTCATCCATCGATGCAGGATTTCGCAGCACACTAACCGACATCCTCCCGGCGTTGGCAATGCTTCGCTCTGCAATCTGTAATGCGCTCATTTCCATTGAGAAAATCAATACTCCACGCCGGATGTCAGAACCAGGAATAACACGACTTGCAACGCCTTCGGCAATCTTCAGCGCCAGTTCGGTTTTCCCCATACCAGGACGAGCAGCGATTATCACCAGGTCTTCCGCGTTCATCCCTCCGGTGATGGCATCAAGTTCTTCGATTCCGGTCTTCAGGGTATCGGACTCTTCTCCGTTCCTCAGACGCCTGTCAAGCGTGTCAGTGTAGTCGGTGATGATTTCCCCTAACCGTACAGGTTTAACCTCGTCACGGGGCTTTCTGATGGCTGAGAGACGTTTTACAAGTTCATCCATCGCCTGACTCGATGCGTCGATGGTTCCGCTTTGGATTGGTTCACGCATTTCATCCATGATTTCCAGCACCAGACGGCGGTGATAGTTATCCGCGACCATTCCGGCATATCCCTTCAGGTTTGCGGCGCTCGGGCAGTTTTTGCTGGTCATCAGGATTGACGTGAAATGCTCCTCTCCGCACGCCTCGGCAACCATCAGCGCGTCGATTAGGTTTCTGTTTCTCGCCTGCTTCCGGATAACCTCGAAGGCTTTCCGGTAGAGCGGAATTGAAAACGCTTCCGGCTCCAGCGTTGCAAGAACGTCACTGGCGGTTGGAGTTAATCCACCAATCAGCAGGCCACCGATAACGCTCGCTTCGATATCCTGTCTCATGCAATCCCCCTGTCTGCAAACTTCCCTTCCCGAACTCCCGTTAACGAGTCTTCTCTCAGCAGGTAATCAAAATCAGCCGTCCAGCCCGTGTCGTTGTCTCCGAAGTAAAACGGCTTGGCCTGATGCACAAACGCCCTGACATACGCTCTGAAACCGTCCACGTTTGGCGTTTTCAGTTGCGGGATGATTTTCTTCAGGCGGCGTTTTCGTTTCTCGTTGACCGCAACAGCGTGTGGCAGTCTGTCACCGACTTCGGTGTTGTAGGCGTTCAGGAAGGATTCGTAGTCGATTCGTTCTGCCTTGCGACGTTCAGGTTTAACCTGCCCATCGCCTCCCCCATTGGGGGGTAGGGGGGTATTATTTATATTCTTGTTAATACCTTCTTGTTCATGATGTGCGGTTGTTTGTGCGGCTTCATGTGCGCTTTCATGTGCGGCATGTACGCTGAAAGCCGCGCTATTGCTGGCTTCATCATGTGCGGCATCATGTGCGGTTGTTTGTGCGGCTTCATGTGCGGGTAAATTGTCCATTTTTTGAGCATATTCATGGTAATTTGTGATGGTTATCACACGGCCTTTTTGCTTCTCTCCATCAATGGAGATCATCCCCTCTTTCACAAAAACCTGAAGCATCCGCTCAACCTGATCACGGCTTGCTGGCTTGCCATGTCTGTCGCATAACTGAAGACCTAAATCAGCTGCTGTCACAACCAGTTGACCGGGTTGCAGATGCCATTCATGACCTTTGAAATTCGCTTTGTATGGCTTTCTGGCGGCATTCAGGAGAAGGTTTTCCCACAGGGTGCGAAGATAAACATCTTTCGCCCATGACTGTTTCAGAATGCTCCGGTACAACGGAATGTAACCAGTTTTCTGGTTCTCCATCCTGTTGCTCCTGCGCTCGTGTGCGGCGCTGAAATCGTAGATTTTTGCTGTATTGCTCATAACTACCTGCCTTGACGAAAGACCTTAAGAACATCGTTAAACTGACTTACGGATATGTCTTCTTTGAGAAGCTTTTCCAGAAATGCGTTTGGAATGAACGTATATCCCTCCTCTTTTGGTAGAGACGGGAGCAACGCCCTCGCCTCAGCCTTCAGAAGCTCAGTTCTGGCAACTTTCACAAAAGAGATTTGAGTTCTTTCATCAATGGAACGAAGGAAGCGCAAACGCTTAGCTTCTTTGTGTGTATCAGGTGGATTAAAGCCTTTGTTTCGCATATAATTACCTCGTTGGATGTTGTTAAAATTCCATTTGTATTTGATCAGAACGCTCGGTTGCCGCCGGGCGTTTTTTATTGGTGAGAATCGAAGCAACTTGTCGTGCCAATCGAGCCATGTCGTCGTCGACAACACCCCATTCAAGAACAGCAAGCAGCATTGAGAACTTTGGAATCCAGTCCCTCTTCCACCTGCTGATCTGCGACTTATCAACGCCCACAGCTTCCGCTGTCTTCTCAGTTCCAAGCATTGCGATTTTGTTAAGCAACGCACTCTCGATTCTTAGAGCCTCGTTGCGTTTGTTTGCACGAACCATATGTAAGTATTTCCTTAACAAATAAGAAGTTATGCGCATCAACTTATGCGCGTTGTATTCCCGCATTTCGGCGGGAATGAGGACCATGACTGTTAAAGAGCAATTTGCTTATGCCGCTTTGCGGTAAGCGCTTTCTTGATACTTCAGGGCGCCAGCTGTAACGACTTCCAGTCGATAGGCGTCTTTCTCTGGGATGACTTCCTTCCACTGAGAGACTGCTGCGTCGCTAATGCCTAACGCTTTAGCTACAGCACGCTGGGTTCCGAAGTGGTCGATAACATCTTTCTTGTACATAGACTCGCTCCGAAATTAAAGAACACTTAAATTATCCACTAAAGGAATCTTAAGTCAAGTTTATTTAAGATGTCTTAACTATGAAAACTCAATTGATGGGAGAGCGCATTCGCGCTCGGAGAAAAGAACTCAAGATCAGGCAGGCCGCACTTGGAAAGATGGTCGGCGTGTCTAATGTTGCCATATCTCAGTGGGAACGCTCTGAGACAGAGCCAAATGGAGAGAATCTTCTCGCCCTGGCTAATGCGTTGAAGTGTTCCCCTGACTATCTGATGAAAGGAGAGGAAAGTCTTTCAAACATTGCCTATCACAGTAGGCATGATCCAAGAGGGTCATACCCTCTGATTAGCTGGGTGAGCGCAGGATGCTGGATGGAAGCTGTAGAACCATATCATAAGCGTGCAATAGATAACTGGTACGATACAACCGTAGACTGTTCAGAAGATTCGTTTTGGTTGGACGTGAAGGGAGACTCAATGACGGCTCCGGCCGGTCTCAGTATCCCTGAAGGAATGATAATACTCGTCGATCCTGAAGTAGAGCCGCGTAACGGGAAACTGGTAGTTGCAAAGCTCGAAGGAGAAAACGAGGCAACTTTCAAGAAGTTAGTTATTGATGCAGGCAGGAAGTTTCTAAAACCACTTAACCCACAATATCCGATGATCGAGATCAACGGAAACTGCAAAATCATCGGCGTAGTTGTCGATGCAAAACTAGCAAACCTTCCATAAGGGGGCATTCGCCCCTTTTTTTTTATTTCCTTTAAAAATCAAAGCCAAACTTAAGTTACGAAAGAAAATTTAAGTTTTCTTCAAAAATGCTCTTGACCATTAATTAAAGAGATCTTAAATTTAAGCCATCAGCAGGACGCTGGAAGCCAAACGGAACAGATTGGCAGGCTCTTTAACATTGATGGGATTGTCCCGCCGAAATGCGGGAACCAAAGAGTAGTTGGCTTTGGGGTGACGTGAAGTGCAGCTGCACGACGGCAACCGGAAGATAAGCACCCGGCGCGTCACCGCCAAAGTCAATTCCATAGGAGTTATGCAGCCGCCACCATATTCAAGAAAGCTGCACAAGAGGTAGGAGGATTTATGTGAATACTTACATTCAATTGAGAGATTAATTAAATAGAACTGATCGAGCAGAGTCCATAAAGGCTCATAAATGCTCTTCCATCCCCGTCTAATTGGCGGGGAAGGAAACCACTTTGTAATAAAAAAAAATTCCAAAGTTGTTTCATCGGAGGTCAACATGACAGTAGTCATTACATATCTGGCTGACGATAACGCCAGAAATCGCCGCAGAGCACGCAGACAGGCTCAACGTGAACAGGCAATGCAAGACAGCGACTGGCGCGAAAAATTGCGCTAAAGCTCTCTGGTTGCGTCAGAGCAGACAAAGCAGCATCACTCGGAAGCCTTCGCTGCAAGAAGGCAGAAGAAGTCGAGCGTAAACAGAACCGCATTTACTACCGCAAGCCACGCAGTGAAATGGGTGTGACTTGTGTTGGTCGCCAGAAAATGAAATTAGGCAGCAAACCACTTATTTGAGGTGAGATATGGAAGAAGAATTTGAAGAGTTCGAAGAGCATCCGCAGGATGTGATGGAACAATACCAGGACTATCCATATGACTACGACTATTGATAAGAATCAATGGTGTGGACAATTCAAACGATGCAATGGATGCAAGCTGCAATCGGAATGCATGGTTAAGCCTGAAGAAATGTTTCCTGTAATGGAGGATGGTAAATATGTCGATAAATGGGCAATACGAACTACGGCAATGATTGCCAGAGAGCTTGGTAAACTGAACAACAAGGCTGCCTGATGGTGGCCTTTATTTTCTTATTTGAGAGGAATTAATATGTCATCAATCCGCTTAACTACGAGAATGAAAGAGGAAATCGCTCGTAACGCTTTAATTAAGTCTGGGGTTTTCACTGAGCTTGAAGAAGTAACAAAGTTAAAGAACCAGCTTGCACTTGACGCCAGAGTTATTGCGTTTGGCGGTAAAAAGAAAACTGAGGAAGTGGATCAGTTATCATCCAAGTTGGTAGCTATAAGTGAAGAACTTGGAAAGATGGGATGTTCATTTTACTCATACGATTTTCGTTCTACTTCAATTTATCTGACTGTATCTGGCAGAAGGGTTGGATGGCATTCATATGGGAAAGACGGCAACGGCGAAGATATATTTCTCCCTACTCCGATAAAAGATAAATGCATGTTTGACGCAGAGCACGAAATAACAAAAAGGTTTGATGAAATCTGCTCATTACAACAAAAACTTGAAGCAAAGAAAAAGGATATCGAATCAAATGTATGGGCTGCTTTAAACTCAGTCACAACAGTTAAGCGACTTATTGAGGTTTGGCCTGAAAGCAAAGAGTTGCTACCAAAAGAAGCAGATAAAGCAAGTACAGCACTTCCTGCTTTACGGGTAGAAGATTTGAATAAGATGATTGGACTTCCTTCCGAGGCCTCATAGTCGGCCTTTATTTTTGGCATAAACAACAGAATAAACACTGCACTGTGTATTCATTCCAACGAGTGAATACACGGAGTAATGTCGCTCGTAACTAAACAGGAGCCGACTTGTTCTGATTATTGGAAATCTTCTTTGCCCTCCAATGTGAGGGCAGTTTTTTTGACGGAGTAAACGATGATAAAAACTGATTACCCTGCAGAGCTTAAACAAAAAGTAATAACAGCAATTAAATGCTCTTTTATCTCATGTCGTACAGATGAAGAACGATATGTCGTTGAGTGTGCAATTGTCGAGTTTCTCACAGCGATGGAATTTACCGCTGCAGAATCAATAGATGTATTAAAGCAATCAGACGGAAATGATATTGAAACGGATGATGTTATTGACCGACTAATAAAATCATTCGAAGAAGAAATAGAGTAGCCGCCAAGCGCGGCTTTACCGCATACCAATAATGCTTCACGAGAGGCATTTTCGTTATGCAATCAAACAGAAGGAGAATCCTATGCAACAGTTCGCTATTGCAGGGGCGGCATCGGTTCGCCCTTTCAACCCGATTTTATCGGTACAGCATTCACGAAAAAATATTTTAACCGGAGCAGACTTTAAACAACCAAGAATGAAAAGTTTGCTCGAAAAGCTTTGGGATATTTTGAAACAACAAGGCCGTCCATGAGTTTTACAGATAACTGGTCAGACGAAGAATTCATTCGTCAGATGAAAGAAATGCTCAATCAGCACAAAGAACAGGAGAAAGATGATGATTCTGACTCTGAAAGATGAGCGTGAAATATCGCAAATAATCGCAAGTTTTACTGATGAAGATTACGAACGAATCAACAGTGAAGTTGATCGCCTCTGCAAACGTTGCGACCCAATAAGCGAAATGCTTCGCTCATATAAACCAGATGAACACACTAAGGACGCTATCGACTGGCTGGAAGATTATGACTGTAACTATCAGGAAAAAGCCGCTGAATGGTTCTGGGATGCAATAACCGAAAGAGTTAAGGCTGAATATGCCTTCGCAATATTCAAACGCAGACACGTTTATGGAGAAGCAGCATGAGCAATATCGTTGAATTCGTTAAACAGCAAGAGCAGTTATTCTGCGGAGCATTGACTGAACAGACGGTGACATGGGCTAAGGAAAGCCAGTTTGCAATTCAGTATTTCCAGAAAAATGATTACCTGGCTAAAACAGCACTGGCAAATCCAACCAGCGCACAGAACGCCATCATCAATGTTGCGGCGATCGGTATCACCTTAAACCCGGCTAGCAAACTGGCTTATCTGGTTCCGCGCGACGGCATGGTGTGCCTTGATATCAGTTATATGGGATTGCTCCATATTGCAATGGAGTCTGGTGTTATCTCATGGGGTCAGGCAAAACTTGTTCATGCTAACGATACCTATGAGTCAAACGGGCTTGATAAAGCACCAACCCATAAATACAACGCCTTCGGTGATCGTGGTGATATTGTTGGCGTTTACTGCACAGTTAAGACGCCAGCAGGTGATTATCTAACGGAAGAGATGAGTCTGGCTGAAATTGAGGCTGTAAGGAAAACAAGCAAGGCAGCATTCAGCGATAAAGGACCATGGGTAAATCACTGGAATGAGATGGCGCGAAAGACGGTCGTAAAGCGTGCAAGCAAGTATTGGCCTAAGGCATCACGTCTTGATAGTGCTATTCACGTACTAAACGAAGAAGAAGGTGTGTGGACTGAACCAGTTATGCCGCACAAATCAGAGGAAGATATCCGCGAAGATGAACGGAAACGCCAGCAGGAAATAACGGATAAAGCACAACTTCTTTGTGATGAAATGGCTCAGGCTGAAAACATGGATGATTTGAAGCGATATTTTGCAGAAGCATATCGCCTGACATCTGGGATGAAATTGCAGCAGAACGTACAAGCCATTTACGCAGAATGCAAAGCGAAACTGGAGGTTGCCAGTGAGCAAACTGTATGAAATTGCCAATGAATACGCAAAATTGATGGATTCAGATTTAGAACCAGAGATGATTGCTGACACAATAGAAGGCATGGAAGGAGAATTTACCGATAAAATAGAGCAACTTCTTTCCGTCATTAAAAATGAATCTGGTTATGCCGAACGCCTCAAGGAAGAGGCAAAGTCACTGAATGAGCGAGCTGCAGTAATTCAAAATAAGATTGACAGCATCAAATCATATATAGCGTCATCGCTTGAAATGGCTGGCAAGAAAAATATTCGAGCAGGTATTCACCAGGTAACAATCCGCAAACCGTCAGAAATTGTAGAAATAATCGACTCAAGCGCCCTTCCTCCTGAATACGTTGAGTTTGAAACGACAATTAAAGCCGACAAACTGGCAATCAAACACCAACTAAAAGCAGGAATAAATATTCCCGGCGCTAAACTCAAAGTTGGGAAACCTTCACTTCTTATCAAATAACGGTATCGCCTATGAAAAAGACTCCATGGGAGAAATGGGAAGTCGATTTCTTACGCGAAGTAGCGGCGACAATGCCAGTTGAAGTTATCGCTGAAAAACTGGAAAGGACTGAAAAAGCAGTAATGGCGAAAGCAACAAGGATTGGCGCTGACATTGTTAGCCGACTTCGTGGAAGACGATGGACAAGAGCCGAAGTATCACTTTTCGGTAAGTTCTCCGCAGAAGAAATAGCAATTGCAACCTGCCGCTCAATTTATTCAGTAAGGGCTATGCGATACAAGCTAAAAAAACTCGATGAAGAAAGAGCAGGCATACGAATAAATTAACAAAGAGGAATTTACCATGAGAGGACTTGCATACAATCCCGGCATTCTTCCGGCAGAAATGATTATTCGCCAACGAGTAAAGCCAATGCCATCGAGAGAGGAATTGCTTAAGAGAAATTCTTTTCCATCAGTGAATCAAAACAAATATCTGAATGCGATGTTGCGGAGTGGGAAGAAATGAAACAAATGTCACTAATTGAGATGGATGGATTTCTGAAAGGTAAATGCATCCCACGAGATTTAAAGGTTAACGAAACAAACGCTGAATATCTGGTGCGTAAATTTGCTGAAGCGGAGGCCAAGTACGCGGCGCTGGCAGCGGAGAATGCGGGGCTGAAGTCTGGCGCTATGGACGAAATCAAGGTTATCAACCGTGGAGGGCAGGCATATTGCGTAAAAGATGGAGTGCAAGTTAATCCCATGTATGCAAGAGGGTGGAATGACTATCGCGCAAAGTCTCTGCAATCAGACACCCCAGCCACCGATGCTTTCCTGACTGAAATTGAACGCAAAGCAATCCGAAAGTTCATTAACAGCATTGAACACATCCTGCGTGACAAGCTGTCTCCGTATGACACCGAAGAGATGCTTGAGGCTATGCGTATTTTTCTGGAAGAACAGGGAGGTGAGCAAAAATGACGATCACAAAACAACGGGTAGAAGAAATCATATCCCGCATTGAAATGTATGGGCATGGTGCAGGGTATACCGCCGAAGAGGTTTATGACCTGGCTGTACTGGCGCTGAATTTATCAAATATCGCAAACCTGAAGCGATACGAGCTTGATATGGATGGATGTGACTCGTGCGGTCAGGATTGTGGCGCTGACATGACTGAAGATTCTGATGGCGATTATGTCCTGTTTGATGACGTGGTTAAGTTGTTTGAGTTTGATACAACCACTCAGAAGCTAGAAAGCCCAGCAAAGGAGGCAACCAGTGAACAAGATTGACTATCAGGTACTGCGTGAAAAAGCAGAGAAAGCAACGTGTGGTGAGTGGTCGCTCGAATATGGAGAGAGCCGATTTGATGGTGATGATGCGCTAATTCATCGTGAAGTTGCTGGATATATTCCCATTTGCAGAATTGAAGGAGCGCATCCATAAAGCGGTTTCGATGAAGATTTCCAAATGGAACAGCAGGCCAATGCTGAATTCATCGCCGCAGCCAATCCGGCTACCGTCTTGGCGCTGCTGGGCGAGCTGGAAACAGCAAAAAAGCGCATAGCAGAACTGGAAGCCGAACCTGTAAGCCAAACTTGCAAGTTGAACGAGCCATCGGGCAACTCTCCGGTAACTCCGGATGGTTGGGTTATAGTGCCGAAGAAACTAACCGCTGAGAACGGCGCTAAGGGTGTGCTATCCGGTGAATTTTCAGAAACTACGTTTATAAGCTGCCCGGAATGCTTTGGTGATGATGATTGCGAAACTTGTGACTGTAGCGGGAGAATCGAAATCAAGGTTCCAGTCAGTTGGACAACTATCAAAACTATTTGGGCTAAAGGGTGTGAGCACTTTTCAATAGTAGCACCGCAGCAAGATGGGTGATGAAAACAAGTATTTATAACTTAAAAGCATTAAAAAATCGCTTATAGATCAAAAGAAATCTACGTCAAATATTACTATATTTCAATGTGTTATAATTACCCCGTCCATAAAATGGGGGGACACAAAATGTTCAAACGCTGCATCACCAAGTGTGGAAGCACACCTGACATCCAAGCTTTTATTAATGAAGATGGTAAGCTTGTTGTTGAGAGGAGTGGTCCTTTTATTAGCAAACAACTTATCATTACCTCTCCAGCGGAGATGGCCGGAGAATGGATAGTTTCTGAACCAGAGGAGTTGCACATCCAGCTTCCTTGTGGCCCTCAGGGACTGATTTATAACCGTTATGTTCAGAAGGAGGCGGGTTGACAATGCCAGGCATAACATCGCCGAGAAATCGAAAGAAAAACAGAACAAGGTAAACGTTGACCTTGCAGCATCAGGCATGGAGTACAGAGAGCGCCTTAACATACCTGTTATCACTGAGCAGGTATCATGAGAGCAACCTGAGCACTCACGCGAGTATTTCATGGAGCGCATCAGATACTATCGCGAGCAGTCGTTAAACATGCCCAAGGGAAGCAACCCATGGTATATCGATATGGATGAACAGAACGCCAAGAAGTAAACGCAATTTGAACGAATGCGAACCCGCCGAGTGCGGGTTTTCTTTTATCTGAACTCGCTACGGCGAGTTTTGTTTTATGGAGATGATAAATGCACTTCCGAGTCACAGGTGAATGGAATGGAGAACCATTCAACAGAGTTATCGAAGCAGAGGACATCAACGACTGCTATGCCCACTGGATGCTGTGGGCGCAGATAGCACATGCAGACGTAACCAATATTCGAATTGAAGAACTGAAAGAACACCAAGCCGCCTGATGGCGGTTTCTTTTTGCCTGGAGAATTAAGATGACCGATACCAGCCTGATTCCTGAGAAAGAAGTGATGAACAAGCTCGGTGTTTCATCACGTCAGACAATCTGGAACTATACCAAACGGCACGGATTTCCGAAGCCAGTCAGAACCCACCCCAAATCATACCTTCGTGAAGCTGTTGAAGGGTGGATTCTTAACGGTGGCGTTAATCAGAAATGCTCCTGATGTGCCAGAACAATTTATCAGCGTGAAGCTCATACGCTTTGCGCTGAGCCTCTATCCAGTCGTGTTTATTGTACACGGACATTATCCCGCCAAGTTCATGACCGAGCATTCGCTCAGTAACATGAGGCTCGACATTCATCTCGGACAGACGTGTAACAAGCGTTCTTCTGAAATCGTGTGTTCGCCAGTAACCTAGATCCATCCCTCCCCTTATTCTATTTACGAATCGGTTGGCTGCAGCGATGCTGATCGGTTTGTTTATGTCTTCTCCAGGGAAAAGAACATCATTGTACGTTGTCATGGCCTTTTCGAGGAAAGGCTTAATTTGTTCGAAGATTGGACGGCGGATAACATTACCCATCTTGCTATGCTCTTTCGGTACGGTCCATACGTTTTCCAGCAGGTCAAATTCTGTCTTTTTTGCCAGCCTAAGCTCTGAGAGCCTCGCCCCCCACAGCATAAGCATCTGATGAAGTAGCTTATTTGACGTAGACGCACGGCTTCTTTCAATAGCAAGCCAAATCTTAGCCAGTTCGTGATACGACAGTACCCGATCCCCTACCTCAGCGCGGGAGCCGAAGTCCCTTGGTTGGATGCTCATAATTGCGCAACTATCTATCAACTGACGCCGCATGCACCAACTTATTGCTGATCTTAGTTGACTTAGCACCTGCCTTGCTCGGCGTGGATTATCTCTTTCTTCTTCGGTAAGCAGGTCAACCCATTGCTTAACCGTGATAGAAGATGCCGGACGATTAGGAAAGGCGTCATGCATGCGCTTCATAACCGTTGATCGGTAAAGTGCCTGGGTCTTTTCTCTGAGAGTTGTAGAGACGTAGTTGTCGAACCAGTAGTCGAGACACTGGGCGACCGTCATGGAGTTCTCCACCTTCTCTTCAAAATAAGTGCGTGGATCCGTTCCTGAGAAATAGAGCTTTCGCAAGTCAGCAGTGATCTGTCTGGCATCCTTCAAAGACAGGGATGGGTATCGACCAAGCCCAAGTCGATTAGGCTTGCCATGCCAGCGATAGCGGTACTGGAACTGGATGACCCCCTTCGGTGAAATTCGTACGCTGAGGCCATCGGCATCAGCCACTTCTTGTGGGCCCGAATATGGTTTACCATAAATACTACGCAGTTTTGTGTCGCTTATAGCCATAAATAATATTTGGTACGCTCAGAAATAATGGTTTGGTACACATCTGGTACACAATATCACATGGACAACAGCGCACAGTAAACAACTATATTTGACGTTCGTAGACATACTCAGGTGAAAAAATGGTTGTTTTTCGAGTTATAACAGACAGTTAATTAACTACAGTGGACAATGCTAGACAATGACAGACACAGATAAACAACCTACCTTCCTCTTTCACGATTACGAAACCTTTGGAACGCACCCCGCGTTAGATCGCCCTGCACAGTTCGCAGCCATTCGCACTGATAACGAATTCAATGTCATCGGCGAACCCGAAGTCTTTTACTGCAAGCCCGCGGATGACTATTTACCCCAGCCTGGAGCAGTATTAATTACCGGTATTACCCCGCAGGAAGCACGGGCGAAAGGAGAAAACGAAGCCACGTTTGCCGCCCGTATTCACTCGCTTTTTACCGTACCGAAGACCTGTATTCTGGGCTACAACAATGTGCGTTTCGACGACGAAGTCACACGCAACGTTTTTTATCGTAATTTCTACGATCCTTACGCCTGGAGCTGGCAGCATGATAACTCGCGCTGGGATTTACTGGATGTTATGCGTGCCTGTTATGCCCTGCGCCCGGAAGGAATAAACTGGCCTGAAAATGATGACGGTCTACCGAGCTTTCGCCTTGAGCATTTAACCAAAGCGAATGGTATTGAACATAGCAACGCCCACGATGCGATGGCTGATGTGTACGCCACTATTGCGATGGCGAAACTGGTAAAAACGCGTCAGCCACGCCTGTTTGATTATCTCTTTACCCATCGTAATAAACACAAACTGATGGCGTTGATTGATGTTCCGCAGATGAAACCCCTGGTTCACGTTTCCGGAATGTTTGGGGCATGGCGTGGCAATACCAGCTGGGTGGCACCGCTGGCGTGGCATCCTGAAAATCGCAATGCCGTAATTATGGTGGATTTGGCAGGAGACATTTCGCCATTACTGGAGCTGGATAGCGACACATTGCGCGAGCGTTTATATACCGCAAAAGCCGATCTTGGCGATAACGCCGCCGTTCCGGTTAAGCTGGTGCATATCAACAAATGTCCGGTACTGGCCCAGGCGAATACGCTACGCCCGGAAGATGCCGACCGACTGGGAATTAATCGTCAGCATTGCCTCGATAACCTAAAAATTCTGCGTGAAAATCCGCAAGTGCGTGAAAAAGTGGTAGCGATATTCGCGGAAGCCGAACCGTTTACACCTTCAGATAATGTGGATGCACAGCTTTATAATGGCTTTTTCAGTGACGCCGATCGTGCAGCAATGAAAATTGTGCTGGAAACCGAGCCGCGTAATTTACCGGCACTGGATATCACTTTTGTTGATAAACGAATTGAAAAGCTGTTGTTCAATTATCGGGCGCGCAACTTCCCGGGGACGCTGGATTATGCCGAGCAGCAACGCTGGCTGGAGCACCGCCGCCAGATCTTCACGTCAGAGTTTTTACAAGGCTATGCAGAAGAGATTCAGATGCTGGCGCAGCAGTATGCCGACGATAAAGAAAAAGTGGCGCTGTTAAAAGCGCTTTGGCAGTACGCGGAAGAGATTGTCTAATGTGAAGCCTCCGCCGCTGGTACGGCGGAGGACAATTTTGAGTCAGGCTTTTTGAACGGTGATGCTCCACGCTGCATCGCCAATCTGCTGATAATCGGTGATGGCATGCCCTTCTTCTGCCGCCCACTGTGGGATTGCTTCAGTTGCCTGGGTGCAATCAAACTCAATTACCAACTCATCGCCGCTGGCCATTTCTGCCAGTGCTGCTTTTGCTTCTATGAGTGGAAACGGACAGACCTGCGTCACCACATCCAGCTTTTTAATCGCCATCTTTACACCTTACTTAATTTGCCGCAGCAGTTGCCAGTCGTGCCTTACGCTGCGGTCGAACATACACAAGCCAGGACGCAGTCCAGACTCCGAGAATCATAAATACAAGGCCAATCCAGCCCTGCCAGGTCATCATTGCAGTCATGACCAGTCCATTACCGATAGAGCAACCACCTGCAATGCTGGCACCGAAGCCCATCAGTACACCACCTAACCCGCTACGTAATGTTGTTTGTGCATCAGCAGCGCGAACGCGGAACTCACGGCTCGCTTTGGCTGCAATAAATGACCCCACGAAGATCCCTAACACCAGGAAAACGCCCCAGTTAATGTATTTCACGTCACCCGCGACCAGAAATTGCAGAATATTGGCCGTTGGGGAAGTGATTCCTAACCCAAACATGCGTCCGGTTGCTTCACTCAGGGGCCAGGCTAAAAGCGCAATCAAACCGATGAGTACAGCAGTGACAAAGGGATGCCAGCGTTTTTCAAACAGAATATGAGCGATCCCGGTTCGGCGCGGCGGTAAGGTCGCGACTTTGAGTTTTGGCTTCTTCAACTCTTTCATCACCACCCAGAGCGTTATCACCAGCAAAACGGTAACCAACGGCCACACAGACAAATTAAAAGTCTCAGCAATAGAGTTATGTTCAGTACTGTAGTGCTGCAAGGTTTGATTTAAACCACTGGCGTGTGGAGAACGCATCACCGCACTCATCACCATATAAGTGAAAAGCGCGATCCAACTGCCGATCAATCCCTCACCCGCGCGATACCAGGTCCCGGTGGCACATCCACCCGCCAGAACAATTCCCAGCCCGAAGATATACCCACCTATAACAGTACCAAGCCACGGGAACGCCCCGGCTTCGTAAGTCAGTAGGCCCGCCTGAATTAACGCAAAAACCCCCACGCTTTGTACCGAAATTGCAATCAGCAAGGCGTAAAACATGCGATTATTTTTCGCGATATACATATCGCGAAAACCACCTGTCAGGCAAAAACGCCCACGCTGCATGACAAATCCCAGCAGAGCACCACAAATTAGCCCGCTTAATATCATTGAAAACATAAATTAATTAACCAGATGAATGTTAATGGGGAAATTATTCATGACTGGTGGAATGCAGACCAATAACCAAATTCTCTAAATTAGAACAAATGGTTATTAATGAGGATGTCGATAAAAAAGAATAAAAAAACCGGAGCCAAATATTCATTCGACTCCGGTTTATTATTAGAAAAGATGATTATGCTACGTCTTCGTACTGCGGAACCGGGTTACGGAAGCTCTTGGTGACGCAAGCCAGGTAAATCAGACCGATAGCAGCCCAGATCAGACCCAGAACCATTGAGCTTTCTTCCAGGTTAACCCACAGCGCACCAACGGTCAGCGCACCACACATCGGCAGGAACAGATACTGGAAGTGATCTTTCAGCGTCTTGTTACGCTTCTCACGGATCCAGAACTGCGAAATAACCGACAGGTTAACGAAGGTGAACGCCACCAGCGCACCAAAGTTAATCAGCGCCGTAGCCATTACCAGGTCGAAGTTGATTGCCAGCAGAGCAATCGCGCCAACCAGGATGATGTTCATCGCCGGAGTACGCCATTTCGGGTGTACATAACCGAAGAAGCTTTTCGGGAACACGCCGTCACGACCCATTACGTACATCAGACGCGCTACGCCTGCGTGCGCCGCCATACCGGACGCCAGTACGGTAATGGTGGAGAAGATCAGCGCGCCAACCTGGAACGCTTTACCCGCAACGTACAGCATGATTTCAGGCTGTGACGCATCCGGATCTTTAAAGCGAGAGATATCCGGGAAGTACAGCTGCAGGAAGTAAGTTGCAAAGATGAAGATCATGCCGCCAATCAGCGCGGTCAGGAAAATTGCGCGCGGGATCACGCGCTCTGCATCTTTGGTTTCTTCCGACAGGTTACTAATGCCGTCAAAGCCGGTAAAGGAGAAGCACAAGATTGTCGCCCCGGTAATCATCGGGATAACATGCGCATCGCCAGACCAGAACGGACGAGTGCTCGCCAGCGTACCCGCGCCTTCACCTTCAAATACGCCATAAACAACCATGCCCAGGATCACCGCGATCAGCACTACCTGCAACACGACGATTACAGTGTTGAAGTTCGCTACGGATTTCAGACTACGCAGGTTAAAGGCGGTCATAAAGGCCACCAGCGCCACCACAAACATCCACGATGGGATGGAAGGCACCAGAGCTTCAAAATAGATTTTCGCCAGCAGAATGTTGATCATCGGCGCGAACAGATAGTCGAGCAGAGAAGACCAACCCACCATAAAGCCGACAGTCGGGCTAATGGATTTCTGGGCGTAAGTGTATGCAGAGCCAGCAGAAGGATAGCGGCGAACCAGCTTCCCGTAGCTCAGAGCCGTAAACAGGATCGCAATCAATGCGAACGCATAGGCTGTCGGCACATGACCATCCGTGAGGCCTGAAACGATACCAAATGTATCAAACAGCGTCATCGGCTGCATATAGGCAAGACCCATCATTACAACCGGAACTAACGTAAGCGTTTTACGCAATTCCACGCGAGAGGTGTTTGGAGTAACGTTATGCGACATGGTCATTCTCCTTTACGGTGATAACCGTCGCGTAAGCAAAAAATTGCCCCATTTTTTTGGATTCCTCAGCGACAACAACTGTCGATTTTTAGTAAATATCTATCCGGTACGAAGCCCGGCCTCTTGGTATGAATGATTGGTTTGAAGCAAAAAATAACCGACGCTGATGAAACGTCGGTTTTTAGTCATTTTTTGACAGCGGCGCATTGTGCCTAAATGGGGGGGAAATGACAAGAGAATGAGAGGCTTGTCATAATAATTTTTCTTTAAATGGCTGATTTTCCGTCATCAGATTTTGCATAAACACCGGCGATCGCACTATTTGCTAAAATTTCATCCCGCCACCAGCCACTGGCAAGTCCTGCGGTCTGTTCGTTCCAGCCAATCCAGACGGGTTCAAAGAGAGTTTGGGCGACCACTTTCTTCTCGATTAACGCGCCACTATCGAGAAAACGTTGCGCCAGATAACGGGGTAAATAGCCGCAGCCGAGGCCGCTAATTTGCAGCTCCAGCTTGGTTTTAAAATCGAAAACGGTAATGGCTTCTTGTTCGTCGAGAAGTTGTGAGGCCGTAGAAGCGCCGGCCTGCGCAGTGTCCCCCACCACAATCGCCCGATATCGCTTAATGATACGACGGTTTAACGGTTCTTCTTCCAGGGCTAACGGATGATGAGGCGCGACCGCAAAGACTTGTTCCAGATCGCCCAACCGTGAAAAACCAAACTCACTGGAAGATGGTGGCTCATGCATCGCGCCAACAATAATATCCGCTCGCCCCTGAGTCAGGGCATCCCAGGAACCACCGAGTACGCCATTGATAAACTTCAGGCGCGTCACGCTATGATGTTGATAAAAAGCTTCAATCAGTGGCGCAAGCAGAGAAAAAGGAAACGTGTCGTCCACGCCAATCACCAGCTCGTTTTCCCAGCCTTCATGCAGTTTGATCGCCTGCTTTTCCAGTTCCCGCACGGTATGCAGAACTTCCCGCCCTTTCTCTAATAACATTTTTCCGGTGCGGGTGAATTTAGCGCGGTGACCGCTACGATCAAGCAATTGAATATTAAGGTCGCTTTCCAGCTTGTGAACGGTGTAACTCAGAGCGGACGGCGTCTTGTAGAGTTTGGCCGACGCCGCCGCAAAACTGCCTTCTTTTTCTAAGGCATCGAGGATCATCAACACATCCAGCAGTGGTTTCATACACGCCCCCTTGCAGTGTATGCGGCGTCCTGCTGGCGTGATCGTTTACTCCAGCGGCATTACCAGCGGATCGGGATACTGGTATTCAAATCCCAGTTCATTACAAATCCGACTGCCATCAATAATCTTACCTTTGCCGCTGTCCAGACTATTTCTGAACTGCGGAGGTTCCAGCCCCAGTAAACGGGCCATCTGCGGATAGAAAACATTACGCGCAGGGTGAGCTGGCGCACATATATTATAGATGTGTCCGCCTTTAGGTGCCTGTAACAACAGAGTGATAGCGCCAATAACATCTTCTAAATGGACTAAATTAACACCATGTTCACCATCAGGCGCGGTTTTTCCGGCAAAGAAGCGTCCGGGATGACGCCCCGGTCCGACCAGGCCCGCAAGACGCAGAATATCGACCGAAGTACCGGGTAAATTGTGCAGCCAGTCTTCGAGTTCTTCTAATACTCGTCCACTGTTGGTTACCGGATTACGCGGGGTAGTTTCTTTCACCATGCCTTGCGCATCGCCATAGACAGATGTTGAGCTGGTAAAAATAATTCGGGGAATACGATGGGCCAGCGCGCTATCCACTAACTCTTGTACCGCTTGTAAATAGAACTCATCGCCGGAGCCGCTACGACGTGCCGGAAGCGTAATGACCAGTGCATCGGCATCCATCAGGGCATCCAGATCGTCAGAATCGCAAACTAACTCAGGCTCCATGCGAAGCAGATAGCTATCAATGCCACTCATTCGGGCCGCTTCGACACCATCTTGTGTGGTTTTACTCCCGGTGACTTGCCAGCCTCGCGCTGAAAGTGACATCGCCAGCGGCATGCCTAACCACCCTAACCCGACAATTGCGACCTTTTTCATCCGTTATCTCCTGATACACCTTAGATCTATAAGGCTACGCTAGCGTATCAAAACTGACAATTCATTCTATGAATGAATCTGTTCAATAATGATAACGACATGCTGCAATGAGCAGTGAATCATCAGTAACCGCGTATACCAGACGGTGCTCCTCTGTAATGCGTCGGGACCAGAAACCTGACAAATAATGTTTCAGGGGTTCTGGTTTCCCCTTACCTTCAAATGGTGTTCTGCGGGTATCTTTGATAAGTTCATTGATCTTTTTAACAATTCGCTTATCTGTTTCCTGCCAGTACAGATAATCATCCCATGATTCCTCAGACCAGATTAGTTTCACTCAATAATGTCCTTTTCCGTTCCTTTGCCTGATTTCAGGCTATCGATTGAGTCCATCAATCTCCGGGCGTTAGCGGGGGAACGCAGTAGATAAGCCGTCTCTTCCAGCGAGTTGTATTCTTCGAGTGACATCAGAACACAAGCCTCTCCATTCTGACGAGTAATGAGGATCGGGGCATGATCTTCAACGGCTTTCATCATTGTTGCCGACAAATTCTGACGCGCTTCGCTGTAGCTAATTGTACGCATGTAAATCTCCTCTTTTGTACAGTTCATTGTACAATGATGGGTGTTAATTAACTATTTATTAATTAGTTTGTAGATCAAGACATTGTCAGCGAGACGAAAAATCAGACTTTGCTCTTTTTGGTGCTGTCAAGTTAGAGGACAGTCCTCTTAGCCCCCTCCTTTCCCCGCTCATTCATTAAACAAATCTATCGCCATAAAATATATAAAAAAGCCCTTGCTTTCTAACGTGAAAGTGGTTTAGGTTAAAAGACATCAGTTGAATAAACATTCACAGAGACTTTTATGACACGCGTTCAATTTAAACACCACCATCATCACCATCATCCTGACTAGTCTTTCAGGCGATGTGTGCTGGAAGACATTCAGATCTTCCAGTGGTGCATGAACGCATGAGAAAGCCCCCGGAAGGTCACCTTCCGGGGGCTTTTTTATTGCGCGATTGATAACGGTTCAGACAGGTTTAAAGAGGAATAAGAAAATGACAGACAACACTCGTTTACGCATAGCTATGCAGAAATCCGGCCGTTTAAGTGATGACTCACGCGAATTACTGGCGCGCTGTGGCATTAAAATCAATCTTCACACCCAGCGCCTGATCGCGATGGCAGAAAACATGCCGATTGATATTCTGCGCGTGCGTGACGATGACATTCCCGGTCTGGTAATGGACGGCGTGGTAGACCTTGGGATTATCGGCGAAAACGTGCTGGAAGAAGAGCTGCTTAACCGCCGCGCCCAGGGTGAAGATCCGCGCTACTTTACCCTGCGTCGTCTGGATTTCGGCGGCTGCCGCCTTTCGCTGGCAACGCCGGTTGATGAAGCCTGGGACGGTCCGCTCTCCTTAAACGGTAAACGTATCGCCACCTCTTATCCTCACCTGCTCAAGCGTTATCTCGACCAGAAAGGTATCTCTTTTAAATCCTGCTTACTGAACGGTTCTGTCGAAGTTGCGCCGCGCGCCGGACTGGCGGATGCGATTTGCGATCTGGTTTCCACCGGTGCCACGCTGGAAGCTAACGGCCTGCGCGAAGTCGAAGTTATCTACCGCTCGAAAGCCTGCCTGATCCAGCGCGATGGCGAAATGGAAGAATCCAAACAGCAACTGATCGACAAACTGCTGACCCGTATTCAGGGTGTGATCCAGGCGCGCGAATCAAAATACATCATGATGCACGCACCGACCGAACGCCTGGATGAAGTCATCGCCCTGCTGCCAGGTGCCGAACGCCCAACCATTCTGCCGCTGGCGGGTGACCAACAGCGCGTAGCGATGCACATGGTAAGTAGCGAAACCCTGTTCTGGGAAACGATGGAAAAACTGAAAGCGCTGGGTGCCAGTTCAATCCTGGTCCTGCCGATTGAGAAGATGATGGAGTGATCGCTATGAGCTTTAACACAATCATTGACTGGAATAGCTGTACTGCGGAGCAACAACGCCAGCTGTTAATGCGCCCGGCGATCTCCGCTTCTGAAAGCATTACCCGCACCGTTAACGATATTCTCGATAACGTGAAAACGCGTGGCGATGAGGCCCTGCGTGAATACAGCGCGAAGTTTGATAAAACCACGGTTACCGCGCTGAAGGTGTCTGCTGAGGAGATCGCCGCCGCCAGCGAACGCCTGAGCGACGAGCTAAAACAGGCGATGGCGGTGGCAGTAAAGAATATTGAAACCTTCCACACTGCGCAAAAACTGCCGCCGGTAGATGTAGAAACGCAGCCAGGCGTGCGTTGCCAGCAGGTCACGCGCCCGGTGGCTTCAGTGGGTTTGTATATTCCTGGCGGCTCCGCCCCGCTCTTCTCAACGGTATTAATGCTGGCAACTCCGGCGCGTATTGCGGGCTGTAAAAAAGTGGTGCTGTGCTCACCGCCGCCGATTGCCGATGAGATCCTTTATGCGGCGCAACTGTGCGGTGTGCAGGACGTGTTTAACGTCGGCGGCGCACAGGCCATTGCCGCGCTGGCGTTTGGTACGGAATCTGTGCCGAAAGTGGACAAAATCTTCGGGCCGGGTAACGCCTTTGTCACCGAAGCAAAACGCCAGGTAAGCCAGCGTCTGGACGGTGCGGCGATCGATATGCCCGCAGGCCCGTCGGAAGTGCTGGTGATTGCTGACAGCGGCGCAACGCCGGATTTCGTGGCTTCTGATTTGCTCTCCCAGGCTGAACACGGCCCGGACTCACAGGTGATTTTACTGACGCCTGATGCTGATATGGCGCGTCGCGTTGCCGAGGCCGTCGAACGCCAGTTGGCAGAATTGCCGAGAGCAGAAACCGCCCGTCAGGCACTGAGCGCCAGCCGCCTGATCGTAACCAACGATTTAGCGCAGTGCGTAGAGATCTCCAATCAGTACGGTCCGGAGCACCTGATCATTCAGACCCGCAACGCCCGCGAACTGGTCGATGGCATCACCAGCGCCGGTTCGGTATTTCTCGGTGACTGGTCACCGGAATCGGCAGGTGATTACGCCTCCGGCACCAACCACGTGCTGCCGACTTACGGTTACACCGCCACCTGTTCCAGCCTCGGGCTGGCAGATTTTCAGAAACGCATGACCGTACAGGAACTGTCGAAAGAAGGTTTCTCCGCGCTGGCTTCGACCATAGAAACACTGGCCGCCGCCGAGCGCCTGACCGCCCACAAAAATGCCGCTACTTTGCGTGTTAACGCCCTTAAGGAGCAAGCATGAGCACCGTGACTATTACCGATTTAGCGCGTGAAAACGTCCGCAACCTGACGCCGTATCAGTCAGCGCGTCGTCTGGGCGGTAACGGCGATGTCTGGCTGAACGCCAACGAATACCCCACTGCCGTGGAGTTTCAGCTTACTCAGCAAACGCTCAACCGCTACCCGGAATGTCAGCCGAAAGTGGTGATTGAAAATTACGCGCAGTATGCAGGCGTAAAACCGGAGCAGGTGCTGGTCAGCCGTGGCGCGGACGAAGGTATTGAACTACTGATTCGCGCTTTTTGCGAACCAGGTAAAGACGCCATCCTCTACTGCCCGCCAACGTACGGCATGTACAGCGTCAGCGCTGAAACCATTGGCGTCGAGTGCCGCACAGTGCCGACGCTGGACAACTGGCAACTGGACTTACAGGGCATTTCCGACAAGCTGGACGGCGTAAAGGTGGTCTATGTTTGCAGCCCCAACAACCCGACCGGGCAACTGATCAACCCGCAGGATTTTCGCACCCTGCTGGAGTTAACCCGCGGTAAGGCGATTGTGGTTGCCGATGAAGCTTATATCGAGTTTTGCCCGCAGGCATCGTTAGCTGGCTGGCTGGCGGAATATCCGCACCTGGCGATTTTGCGTACCCTTTCGAAAGCCTTCGCGTTGGCGGGGCTTCGTTGCGGATTTACGCTGGCAAACGAAGAAGTCATCAACCTGCTGATGAAAGTGATCGCCCCCTACCCGCTCTCGACGCCGGTTGCCGACATTGCCGCACAGGCGTTAAGCCCGCAGGGAATCGTCGCCATGCGCGAACGGGTGGCGCAAATTATTGCAGAACGCGAATACCTGATTGCCGCACTGAAAGAGATCCCCTGCGTGGAGCAGGTTTTTGACTCTGAAACCAACTACATTCTGGCGCGCTTTAAAGCCTCCAGTGCAGTGTTTAAATCTTTGTGGGATCAGGGCATTATCTTACGTGATCAGAATAAACAACCCTCTTTAAGCGGCTGCCTGCGAATTACCGTCGGAACCCGTGAAGAAAGCCAGTGCGTCATTGACGCCTTACGTGCGGAGCAAGTTTGATGAGTCAGAAGTATCTTTTTATCGATCGCGATGGAACCCTGATTAGCGAACCGCCGAGTGATTTTCAGGTGGACCGTTTTGACAAACTCGCCTTTGAACCGGGCGTGATCCCGGAGCTGCTGAAGCTGCAAAAAGCGGGATATAAGCTGGTGATGATCACTAATCAGGATGGTCTTGGAACACAAAGTTTCCCGCAGGCGGATTTCGATGGCCCGCACAACCTGATGATGCAGATCTTCACCTCGCAAGGCGTACAGTTTGATGAATTGCTGATTTGCCCACACCTGCCCGCCGATGAGTGCGACTGCCGTAAGCCGAAAGTAAAACTGGTGGAGCGTTATCTCGCTGAGCAAGCGATGGATCGCGCCAACAGTTATGTGATTGGCGATCGCGCGACCGACATTCAACTGGCGGAAAACATGGGCATTAATGGTTTACGCTACGACCGCGAAGCCCTGAACTGGCCGATGATTGGCGAACAACTCACCAAACGAGACCGTTACGCCCATGTAGTGCGCAACACCAAAGAGACGCAGATTGACGTTCAGGTATGGCTGGATCGCGAAGGTGGCAGCAAGATTAACACCGGCGTTGGCTTCTTTGATCATATGCTGGATCAGATCGCTACCCACGGCGGTTTCCGTATGGAAATCAACGTCAAAGGCGACCTCTATATCGACGATCACCACACCGTCGAAGATACCGGCCTGGCGCTGGGGGAAGCGTTAAAAATTGCCCTCGGCGATAAACGCGGTATTTGCCGCTTTGGTTTTGTGCTGCCGATGGACGAATGCCTTGCCCGCTGCGCGCTGGATATCTCTGGTCGCCCGCACCTGGAATATAAAGCTGAATTTACCTACCAGCGCGTGGGCGATCTCAGCACCGAGATGATCGAGCACTTCTTCCGTTCGCTTTCATACACCATGGGCGTGACGCTACACCTGAAAACCAAAGGTAAAAACGATCACCACCGTGTAGAGAGCCTGTTCAAAGCCTTTGGTCGTACCCTGCGCCAGGCCATCCGCGTCGAAGGCGACACCCTGCCCTCGTCGAAAGGAGTGCTGTAATGAACGTGGTGATCCTTGATACTGGCTGCGCCAACCTGAACTCTGTGAAGTCTGCCATTGCGCGCCACGGTTATGAACCCAAAGTCAGCCGTGACCCGGACGTCGTGTTGCTGGCCGATAAACTGTTTTTACCCGGCGTTGGCACCGCACAAGCAGCGATGGACCAGGTGCGTGAGCGCGAGCTATTTGATCTCATCAAAGCCTGTACCCAACCGGTGCTGGGCATCTGCTTAGGGATGCAACTGCTCGGGCGACGTAGCGAAGAGAGCAATGGCGTCGACTTGCTGGGCATCATCGACGAAGACGTGCCGAAAATGACCGACTTTGGTCTGCCACTGCCACATATGGGCTGGAACCGCGTTTATCCGCAGGCAGGCAACCGCCTATTTCAGGGGATTGAAGACGGCGCGTACTTTTACTTTGTTCACAGCTACGCAATGCCGGTCAATCCGTGGACCATCGCCCAGTGTAATTACGGCGAACCGTTCACCGCGGCGGTACAAAAAGATAACTTCTACGGCGTGCAGTTCCACCCGGAGCGTTCTGGTGCCGCTGGCGCTAAGTTGCTGAAAAACTTCCTGGAGATGTGATGATTATTCCGGCATTAGATTTAATCGACGGCACCGTGGTGCGTCTCCATCAGGGCGATTACGGCAAACAACGCGATTACGGTAACGACCCGCTGCCACGCTTACAGGATTACGCTGCGCAAGGTGCCGAAGTGTTGCATCTGGTGGACCTGACCGGGGCAAAAGATCCGGCTAAGCGTCAAATCCCGCTGATTAAAACCCTGGTCGCGGGCGTTAACGTCCCGGTGCAGGTTGGCGGCGGTGTGCGTAGTGAAGAAGACGTAGCGACGTTACTGGAAGCGGGCGTTGCACGCGTGGTGGTTGGCTCCACCGCGGTGAAATCACCAGAAATGGTGAAGGTCTGGTTTGAACGTTTTGGTGCCGATGCCTTAGTGCTGGCGCTGGATGTCCGTATTGACGAGCAAGGCAACAAGCAGGTGGCAGTCAGCGGCTGGCAAGAGAACTCGGGCGTTTCACTGGAACAACTGGTGGAAACCTATCTGCCCGTCGGCCTGAAACATGTGCTGTGTACCGATATCTCGCGAGACGGCACGCTGGCAGGTTCTAACGTCTCTTTATATGAAGAAGTTTGCGCCAGATATCCGCAGGTGGCATTTCAGTCCTCCGGCGGTATTGGCGACATTGATGATGTTGCTGCTCTACGTGGTACTGGCGTGCGCGGCGTAATAGTTGGTCGGGCATTACTGGAAGGTAAATTCACCGTGAAGGAGGCCATCGCATGCTGGCAAAACGCATAATTCCATGTCTCGACGTTCGTGATGGTCAGGTGGTGAAAGGCGTACAGTTTCGCAACCATGAAATCATTGGCGATATTGTACCGCTGGCAAAACGCTACGCCGAAGAAGGCGCTGACGAACTGGTGTTCTACGATATCACAGCCTCCAGTGATGGACGCGTGGTAGATAAAAGCTGGGTATCCCGCGTGGCGGAAGTGATCGACATCCCGTTCTGCGTGGCGGGTGGGATTAAGTCGCTGGATGACGCCGCGAAAATTCTTTCTTTTGGCGCGGATAAAATTTCCATTAACTCCCCTGCGCTGGCGGACCCGACGTTAATCACTCGCCTGGCCGATCGCTTTGGAGTGCAGTGTATTGTGGTCGGTATTGATACCTGGTACGACGCCGAAACCGGTAAATATCATGTGAATCAATATACCGGCGATGAAAGTCGCACCCGCGTCACTCAGTGGGAAACACTCGACTGGGTACAGGAAGTGCAAAAACGTGGAGCCGGAGAAATCGTCCTCAACATGATGAATCAGGACGGCGTGCGTAACGGTTACGACCTGGAACAACTGAAAAAAGTGCGTGAAGTTTGCCACGTCCCGCTGATTGCCTCCGGTGGCGCGGGCACCATGGAACACTTCCTCGAAGCCTTCCGCGATGCCGACGTTGACGGCGCGCTGGCAGCTTCTGTATTCCACAAACAAATAATCAATATTGGTGAATTAAAAGCGTACCTGGCAACACAGGGCGTGGAGATCAGGATATGTTAACAGAACAACAACGTCGCGAACTGGACTGGGAAAAAACCGACGGACTGATGCCGGTGATTGTGCAACACGCGGTATCCGGCGAAGTGCTAATGCTTGGCTATATGAACCCGGAAGCCTTAGACAAAACCCTCGAAAGCGGCAAAGTCACTTTCTTCTCGCGCACTAAACAGCGACTGTGGACCAAAGGCGAAACGTCGGGCAATTTCCTCAATGTGGTTAGTATTGCACCAGACTGCGACAACGACACTTTATTAGTGCTGGCGAATCCCATCGGTCCGACCTGCCACAAAGGCACCAGCAGCTGCTTCGGCGACACCGCTCACCAATGGCTGTTCCTGTATCAACTGGAACAATTGCTCGCCGAACGCAAATCTGCCGACCCGGAAACCTCTTACACTGCCAAACTGTATGCCAGCGGCACCAAACGCATTGCGCAAAAAGTGGGCGAAGAAGGCGTGGAAACCGCACTGGCAGCAACGGTACATGACCGCTTTGAGCTGACCAACGAGGCATCTGATTTGATGTATCACCTGCTGGTGCTGTTACAGGATCAGGGGCTGGATCTCGGAGAAGTGATTGATAATCTGAAGAATCGGCATTAACGCATTGGCCCCCGCAGCAACGGCGGGGGTAGCATCTCTCAGGATTTGCTTTCCAGCAATGTAGTGTAGAGATTGACATAGGCGTCAATCATATGGTCGGCAGTAAACATCTCTTCAAAACGACGACGCGAGTTTTCGCCATAGCGGTTGGAGGTTTCCTCGTTATTCCAGAGCTCATTCATCGCCTCCACTAGCGCCTGGCTATCATTCGGCGGAATCACGCAACCACTCACTTTGTCCTGGTTAATGAAAGAGGTACCTGTACCAATCTCGCAAGAGATCAGTGGCCTTGCGAAGCGTGCGCCTTCCAATAACGTAATGCCAAACGCCTCAGAGCGCAGGTGCGAGGGGAATACCACGCCCCGGCAGAGCTGGAAGAGAATGTACTTATCTTCGTCGTTGAGCATGCCGGTAAACATCACATTGCTCAGCCCGCGCTGCTGCGCTTCACGCCGCACTTCCGATTCCAGCGGCCCGCCCCCTACAACCACCACTGGCAGTCGGCTACACTCAGCGGCATCCATCAGAATATGCAGCCCTTTGTAATAGCGGAAAGTGCCGACGAAGAGAAAGAACTTATCGCCGACAGTTTCCCGCCAGTGCGCGACCCTCTGCGGATCGTGCTGCACGTCCTGCTGCTCCAGACCAAACGGGATCACCACCGTTTTATCCAGATATTTTTTCAGGGTCTGGCTGGAAGCCACGTAATTGGGCGACGAGGCAACGATGCAATCTACGCCGCTGAGAAATCGCTCCTGCAGCGGCTGGTACAGCTTCATTAACCGTTTTTGTTTCACAATATCCGAGTGATAGGTCACCACCGTTCTTGCGTCAGGCCGCGCCGAGAGATGCAACATATCCATGAAAGGAAACGGAAAATGGTAGTTGATGATGTCGTAATCATCTTTAATCTGCTTAAAACGCTTTAACGCTTTCAACGAAAACGGCGTGGAGGCAATTTCAAAAAGCTGCTTATTATAAATGACCCGATGGTCTTCGTAGGCGACAGGACCTGTCTCTTTGTCCGGGCTAAAAGTAAAAACATCGGCTGCGATTCCCCGGCGGGCGCAGCCCTGACTTAGCTGATAAATGACCTGCTCAATACCGCCGTAGGTATCGGGATAGTAGGTCTTATAGACGTGTAGAACTCTCAACTGACACCCTTAGAGTAATTTATAGGCGTTAATGGTCTGGGTCGTACAGTTCTCCCACGAAAACTGTTTCGCCTGGGCAAGACCGCGCGCGGTGGCGATTTCCCGCCAGCTATCATCCTGCAGGCTCTGCAAAATATGTGCGCTAATCGCGTCTACATCATTAGGATCGGCAACGAGGCCGGCATCGCCAACCACCTCAGGCAAAGAAGTGACATTGGAACATACTACCGGCACACCGCAAGACATCGCTTCAAGAATAGGTAAACCGAATCCCTCATAGAAGGAGGGATAAACAAAGGTTCTGGCCGCCGCGTACAGATAAGGCAGGTCTTCATCCGGGACATAGCCCAGGTAACGGATCCACCCTTCACGCGTACCGCGCTCGACTAACTGCCACAGCACATCGTCTTCCCATCCGCGATAACCGCTGAGGATCAGCGGGTAGCGCATGCGGGTCTCCATCGGCAGCAGCTGATAGGCCTGCAGCAGACCGCGGATATTTTTACGCGGCTCCATGGTGCCGATATATAACGCATACCCCTGCCACGCCAGCTGATATTTCTGCAGGACCGGCAGGCACTCCGCCGGGCTGCGCGGAATATAGTCGCTGCTGCAGGCCAGCTTGGTGGTGACGATCCGATCCGCCGGATAGTTGAACAGGCGGATGATTTCACTGCGCGAGAAGTCGGAGACGGTCAGGATCAGCTTCGCCGAATCCAGGCTCTCGTGCAGGGACTTCTCCATATAGCGAACCCGATCTTTTGGATGATATTCCGGGCAGGTAAAAATGGAGATGTCATGAAACGTGGTCACGGCGCGTTCCAGGCGATGCGGCAGATAGAAATTGGGACCATGGTAAATGTAGTCTTTGTAATCGCGCAATGCCCACGCCTGGCGCCGCGGATGCAGCAGGCGATACGCCTCAATCAGCAGCGGCTGGCGGCGCAGAAACGCCAACAGACGACCATGATTGCTGGCTTTGCTATCGCTTTTATTCTCCACCTGGGGGATCTGGTCGATAAACGACGCGCCGTGAAACAGCTTCAGCTCTTCGATTTCACGGGCAACCGCCAGCCGCTTAACCAGCTCCAGGGAATACCGACCGATGCCCGTTAATGGGTATTTAATTGGCTCAGTAGCAAAAATAATTTTCATAACGAACTCATCACAAGGGCCACCGCAGTAGCCCTGTTGATAGCGATTATTGCTTCGCGGCTGGCGCGATAATCGGCAGGTTTTTCAGGAGAAATTCCGCGCTCTGTTTCCAGGTTAACCAGTTGATATTTTCGGAACGAGGATGCGCGTTTTGCTCGTACAGGGCTAACCACTCTTCTACCGCCTTCGCGATATCGGACGGCGCTTCACCGGAGAAATACCAGGCATGTTCCTGAGCAATCTCTTTAAACACCGGAATGTCGCGAATAATCACCGGCAGCTTTTTCTGCGCCGCTTCAATCAACGGCAGGCCAAAGCCTTCTCCCTGCGAGGCAAAGATCAGCGCGCGTGAACGAGCGTATAGCTCGGCCAAAAACTCGTCGCTGATATTCTGCAGCCAGAAGAGCTTTTTGTTCAGCTGCGGATGATGGCGTAATTTTTCGCACAAGCTGTCAACGTTCCAGCCCTGTTTGCCGACGATAAACAAGTTGTAGTCTTTGCCCTCGCGCCACAGTTCCTCGAAGGCGGCCAGCGTCTGGGCGTGGCCTTTGCGCGGCTCCATGGTACCCACCATGATAAATGACGGAGCTGCAGCCATCGCTGCTAACAGCGCCTGTGCATTATCCGGCATGCCAGTGGACGGTACGCTGGCATCGAGGTCGGCTCCCAGATGGAAGTTGCTGACGGTCTGCAGCGGGTTCGGTTTCACCCAATGGCGATTTTCCGCAATCCACGCTTTCACATCCTCGGCGACGCTGGCAGAGACGCAGATCAGCCGGTCGGCGTGCTCTGCGAGGCAGGACAGCCAGATCGGGAAATCACGCTGAATGCCTTCGATACTCCACTCCGGACGGCGTAATGGCAGAATATCATGCACCACGAAGCAGGCGAACGCCCCGGCGGCGCGCATGCTGTCAATTTGCGTCACCAGCTCCGGGAAGAGATGCGCGGTCAGATCGGTGGCAATAAGCACATCGTCTTTGCTGAACAGCACCGGTTCGTCAGCACCAAATTCGCCCGGGAAATGACTGGACAGATATTGGTTGGCGTAGCGATAACACTCGCCAGGGGTGTAGTAGACGGCGGAAACCTCGTAACCCGGCACGCCAGATTTCAGTAATTCGCTGAGGATACTGCGCGAGACGCGCTGGATCCCGGTCTTCGCGTCATGCTGCGCCAGAACCGAAATGTCCACCAGCAGCTTGCGGGTATGGCGCTTAAAGCTATTGCGCGCAACCGCCCATGCCAGACCAAGACGGTCGACTTCGCTCAGCGCATCGATTTTCTGCATCATCTGAAGGCGGGAGGCGGTCACGCTTTCCGCCTGCCCGGCATCCGTCTCTTGGGACGACTGCAGCAGACGAGTGAAACCCTCGATCGCCAGATGGGCGGTATTGGCCCACGAGAATTTGGCCGACTGCGCGAGAGCATGCGCCTTCAGCTCACGATAAAACGCCTCATCGGTCAGCGCCTTCTCCATGACCCGGCGAATGTCCTGCACATCATGCGGATTGAACATGGCATCTTCCCAGCCAATGACTTCCGGCAGGCTGGTAATGTTTGAACCTAAGGTCGCCGCCCCGCAGCGCATCGCTTCCAGCGGCGGCAGGCCGAAACCTTCATGCAGCGACGGGAACACAAACAGTTTGCACAGGTTGTACAGGGCAATCAGATCGTCGTCGGTCAGGAACCCAGTAAAGATAAGCTGGCTGCGTGACAAACCATAGCTTTCCGCCAGACGCAGGATCCGCTCCAGTTGTTCTGGCTGCACTTTATACGCCAGCACCATCGGATAGCGCTGCTGCAGCTCGGCAGGCAGCAAGCTGTAGGCGTGAATAAGCGCTTCAATATTTTTCCGCGGCTCGATCATCGCCAGCGACAAGATAAACTCATCCGGCAGGCTGTATTTGTCTTTTAAAGACTGAATACGCTCAGCGGAATAATCGATCACCGCAAACTCTTCGCCCACCGCCGAGGAGATGTTCAGTACCCGATCGCTGGCGATGTCGGTATATTCGATCACTTCCTGAGCTGCCGACTGCGAAATGGCGAAGATCGCGTCTGCCCGCTCAAATTCCGCCAGCTTATTCATATAAAACTCACGGAAATTCGGATCGCCGAGATAACGCTCTTTATTTAACAGCGGGATCAGATCGTGGCATACGCACACCGTTTTCCACGGCACATTATCCGCCGGAATAGACACGGTATAACTATCGCTATGCCCCTCGAAGAAGCTAATAACATAGACGATATCAGGCGCGATATTGGCGATAGCGATATCGCGGGCCGCCTGGGCCGCTTTACTGCGGCCATGGTTTTCAATATGACGATAGGCTGTTGGCGCGACGGCTGAGAAGATGAACATATCTTCATCCGTCAGCAGGTCCCGATAGGCCATTTTAACATCATTAATATTATCAATGGGATACATACCATTGATCAAAATACTGACGCGATGCTCACCGGCATTTTCAATAATGGCGCGGCTCATGGCCAGGGTACTGCGACCAATACCGCGGACTTTACTTTCCGACTGGTAACCCTGGACATCAATCAAAATATGCAAGTTAATCTCCTTATTTATTTTTCGTTAGTTTGAGATAAATTTCATAAACCTCCGGAGGTAAAAGCTCCGGATGCATCACTTGCAGTTCAGTCTGCGATAAAATCTGCGCATCAGCCTGATACTGGCTGTGCGGCAGTGGATTCATACGACGATACAAACGATAGGCCGGCTGATAAAGCCCCAGCTTATGTAAACCATTTACCGCGGTATGTTTTACCTGCGGATGTTTTCTCATAAATGAGAAAACAAACCGCAGGACGCGCTTAATAAAATGTTTACACCGCTGCACGAAACCATACTGCCTCAGCAAATGGATCTGCAGGCCCAGATAACGATAACCCTTGGTCATTCTCCAGGAACGGCTGCGATGGATTTTTTCAATTTCCTGGCGAAGCTGTTGGTTTTCGTTGCTTAAATGGTGGATCTCCCGGTTAGCGGCTTCCAGTCGCTGCAGTAGCTCAGCGGTTTCAGGGGGCAACTCGGGCTGAACGTCAGCCTGGGCGTGCGCTTGCGCCGTCTGCAACAGCGCCGCCAGTTGCTCCATATTCTCACCAAGCCAGGTGAGTTCATGGCTGACTTCCACTGGCTGTTGAGCTTTCTCGACGAACGCATCCTGAGCGGACTGCAGCTGAGCCATCTGCTGCTCCAGGGTATGGATTTGGCCACGCAACGCTTCTGAGCCGGCGTTTTCATTTCGCACCCGAGACTGGAGCTCCAGCAGCACCGTCTCCTGAGCGATGATCCACTGTTCCGTCGCCCCGCGCTGCTGTTCAGCTGACGGCAGCTTCGCTTTCTTCTCGAACAGCGCCAACAGCAGGGCAAAGTTCCAGCGTTCAACCGGCTCCTGCCAGACCGCATACAGCCAGTTAGACCACGGCTGAGGCAGATTAAACGGATGAACAGGCGCCGAGCGCCAGAAACCGTTCCAGCTTTTGTTTTCGGCAAACAGCTCATTCACAAACACGAAGAACGACTGGACAAGGTTCGTCGGCCAGCTGCAGTCCTGCGGCGTGGTAACGATAGAGCCGAAGTCGATTAAGCGGGCATGCTGTCGGGCATCGACCATCACGTTCCACGGGCGTACATCGTCATGCCAGAACCCTTGTTTCTCCAGCGCCGCTAAGGAACGAAGCAAGCTACCGAGGATTTTTTCACGATCGATCTCCTCCCCGGCTGCCAGCATATCGCTCAGCAAACGACCCGGGAGTTTTTCCATCACCAGCCAGCCAGACTGAGCATTTTCGCCGTGGGCCAGTACTGCCGGCGCGTCAAAGCCCGCTGGCGGTTGCGTCAGGAACTTTATTTCATTATGCAGTTCATGTTTATTACGCTGGCTCTCTTCCGCCGTCAGGATGCCGTGGGGCATGTCGTAATAGAAAAACTTGCATACATAATCTTCGCCAAAGAAGTAGCGACGGCTGCGCTTATGCGCCAGGCCGGCCCCGGCATAGGGCTGATCCTGCCAGTGCTGGAACGGCTGATTAAAATCGTTGATCAGCACCCGGTGGTTGCTGACCAGGTACATCGGGCGCGGTACGGGGGATAAATGGGTGTCAAACTCACCGATCAGGCGATAAAACGCGCACTGCTCAATCAGTTCGCGCGGGTCGTCCGGCTGAGAAACGCCCCAGTAAAGCGGTTCTTCTTTCACCGCCAGCTCAAGGATCACCGCCTGGGTGACATCGGCCAGGCGCGAGAGCAGACGTTTAACTTCATCGATACCATGAAGGTGAACAATATGGTGAAACACGCTTAAGCCAATGGCCAGATCAAACTCGCCCTCTTCCAGCGCGGCGATCACCTCTTCAATTCTGCCTACCCGGAACTCGGCGGCAAAATCGGGGTTCTCTTCGGCCAGCGCGCGGCACACGTTAATATTTTCCTGCTGGAAATCGATACCAACGATAGTCGCGCCTTTGCTTGCCAGACTCAGGCTAAAAAAGCCCTGCGCGCAGCCCAGATCGAGAACGTTAAGCGGGCGCCCCAGCGCACGGGATAAGTTATCGTACTGTTCGGTAATCAAATCGAGGCGTTGATTACAATCACGAGCGGCATCGCCATCCCATTCGGGATGGCCAAAAATAGTTTGATAAATCTCAGGTAATTCGCTAACCAGCGTGTTTAAGTCTTTAGTCATGGAATCGTTTTTCTCAACGTCATTGGTAGCTAGTAAAGGACGACTTAAGATCGATGACACCCCAGAAATCCATGCTCTTGGTCACATGTAAAATAATGGAGTCGTAACGTCTGTCCAGCGGCGTCATATCCGTCTGCGGGTTGCCGGCAGAGATACCAAATGACAGCAGGTAATCGCCACTATTTAAATCAACCGGAAGGCTAAATTTAAAGACCCGAACATCGCCGCGGGAAACCGAAATATTTTCCCGCCCTTCAGAGGCGAGGAAAGAGTTGGTTCCGTAGAGGAATAAGCCATCGAGGGTCTTAATCAGGATGCCTGGCACCACGCAATCAAAATCGTATTCAAACACGACCTTCATCAGAAAATCGGTCTGCTGATTGCCCGTCAGTGAGGGAGGAAAATCAACCCCGGCGCTCTGGATATGATAATCGATGATTTTCGCGCCACCCTGCCCCCAGCGATATTCTTCCGGACGGTAGCCTGGGCGCGTGTGGTACACATCTTCAATCTCATCGAGAGACATCTGGCTTTCGCCACTGGCTGACGAGATAGCCGTTGCGCTTTTTGTCGCGCTGTCTTTATCCGGTTTGCCAAACAGCTCATCCAGGTAACGGTTGGTCACGTCGCGGGCGGTGCCGTCCATGCAGATGTCACCATTTTTGAGGAAAATGGCGCGGTCGCAGTGCTTGACGATATCCCCGGCGCTGTGGGAAACCAGCAGCAGCGTGGTCCCCTGCTCTTTGAAGTCCGCGATGCGAGCATAGCATTTCGCCTGAAAACGGGAGTCACCCACGGAGAGCGCTTCATCGACGATCAGAATATCCGGCCGGGAGGCCGTGGCGACAGCGAACGCCAGGCGCATTTGCATCCCGCTGGAATAGATGCGTACGGGCTCTTCAATGTAGTCGCCGATATCGGCGAAGGCTTCGATCTCCGGCATTAAGCGCTCGATCTCTTCCCGGCCCAGGCCCATCATCAGCCCGGACATATACACGTTCTGCCGACCGGTAAAGTCAGGATGGAAGCCCATGCCCAGCTCCAGCAGCGCGGCGACGCGCCCCTGGATTTCAATGCTACCTTTGGTGGGCTGAGTGGTGCCAGTCAGCAGCTTCAGTAACGTACTTTTACCTGCGCCGTTCACCCCAACAATGCCGACCGCTTCCCCAGGTTCAATGCTGAAATTGATATCTTTCAATACCCATTTCTTGCTGTGCCGCGGCTTATCGCCCGGCAGTAGTTTCTCAATGACCCGGTTCCATTTAGATGGATAATATTTATACGCCTTGCCGACGTGCTGAACTTTGATACTCATGATTAAATCTCGTCCACAATATCAGCGGCATGTTTTTTAAATAAACGCCAGGCAAATAAAAACAGAATGACCGACACCACTGTGACCGGAAGCAGCGCCATCCAGTTAGGGCTCTGGTGATAGAGCATCACGTTCTGGTAGGAACCGATAATGGTCGCCATCGGGTTATACGCCAACAGACCAGAAACCCATTCCGGCAGCGTTTTGGATACGTAGACAATTGGCGTAAACCAGAACCAAAACTGAAGCAGGATATTAACGAACTGCCCGACATCGCGGACAAAAACGTTCAGTACCCCGAGAATGATCCCGAGGCCGAGGGTGAACAGCATCTGGACGATCAGCACCGGAATGATTTCAAAGAAAATCATGCCAGGGAAATTGCCCGTGACGATCAGAAACAGCACGAACAGACCAAAAATGATCAGGAAGTTAATAAATGCCGAAGCAGTGACGATAATCGGTAAACAGATCCGCGGAAAGCTGAGCTTCTTAAGAATATTGGCGTTGGTCAGAAAAACGTTGACCAGACTGTTGAGCATTTCCGTGAACAGCCCCCAAGTTAACACCCCAGAACACAAGTAGATGCTGTATGCAAAAGGACCATCCATGCCAGCCAGGCGGGCACGCATTAATTCAGAAAAAATTAATGTATAGACGGAAATCATGGCGATCGGCTGTAAAATCAGCCATGCCGCGCCTAAGAAGCTGGTTTGGTAACGGGACTGAAAGTCCCGTTTAACGCTGTCAATAATAAAGCCACGGTAGCGATAGATCGCTGAAAACATCGGACTCAAAGCAATTCCTCTTTTAACAGGTTGAGCAGCTCGGTCGTTTTTTCATTCATAAGCGCCACATCAGCTCTGGACTCAACGTTCAGACGCACCACCGGCTCGGTGTTAGACGTGCGCAGGTTAAAGCGCCATTCAGGGTATTCAATACTGATCCCGTCCGTTGTGTCGATGTGTGCAGCCGCCGGCTCATACTGCGCCCGGATGCGCGCTATCGCCTCTGCCGCATTACCCAGCTTGCGGTTGATCTCCCCCGACGCCGGGAACGCCGCCTGGCGGTCCGCCACCAGCGATTTCAGCGAGCTGTTCTTCAGGCACAGCAGCTCCGCCACCAGCAGCCACGGGATCATCCCGCTGTCGCAGTAGGCGAAATCGCGGAAGTAATGGTGCGCACTCATCTCCCCGCCGTAGATAGCGTCTTCCTGACGCATCCGCTCCTTGATGAACGCATGCCCCGTCTTCGACATCACCGGCTGGCCGCCGTTGCGGGTCACGATGTCTACCGTATTCCACGTCAGGCGCGGGTCGTGAATGATTTTCGCTCCCGGCTGCTTCTGCAGGAACGCCTCAGCCAGCAGGCCGACAATGTAATACCCCTCGATAAACGACGCCTCGTCATCGAACAGGAAGCAGCGATCGAAGTCGCCGTCAAAGGCAATCCCCATGTCGGCCTGATGCTCGCGCACCGCGTCGGCGGTATCCTGGCGGCACTCCGGCAGCAGCGGATTAGGGATACCGTTAGGGAAATGGCCATCCGGCTGGTGATGCACCTTGATAAAGGTTACCGGCACCCCGGCCGCCGCGAAGCGTTTCTCCACCTCATCAATCACGTGCCCCGCCGCCCCGTTGCCGGAGTTCACCACCAGCTTCAGCGGACGGGTGAAGTTCGCCAGGTCCACGTAGCCCATCAGGTGGTCGACGTACTCCTTCAGCACCGAAATCTGACGCAGGGTCCCGCGACGTGCCGGGTCCACCGGCGGGAACTGGTTCTCCTCCGCCAGGCGCTGGATATCCCGCAGGCCGGTGTCGCCGCTGATGGGCTTCGCGGGTAATGACTCCAACTTATTGATAGTGTTTTATGTTCAGATAATGCCCGATGACT
>ERZ838225.676-NODE-676-length-42316-cov-3.745179_pt1 | contig 42316 bp, 33 predicted proteins | sample MGYA00519684_ERZ838225 | MGnify/ENA primary metagenome ERZ838225 (study PRJEB31850, sample SAMEA3708829) | human gut metagenome | biome: human gut; feature: human-associated habitat; material: faeces | place: China | collected 2014 ... | reverse complement strand
TTATGACCAGTGATGAGCTGTATGATTTACAGGAAGACCCGCAGGAGATGAAAAACCTGATTAATGAGCCGGGCTATGATGAAATCAGAAAGAGACTGCATGAGGCAATTCTGGACAATATGTATGAAACAAGAGACCCATTCAGAGGCTATTACTGGGAGGACCGTCCATGGAACCGTATTACAGAATATAAGACATGGGACAGCAGACTGATGACACGTCAAAGAGAAAATGAGGAATACGAGCCAAGACAGTTAGACTACGGAACAGGGCTTCCGATGACTTCTGCTGTGAGAAAAAAAGGACAGTCAGATGCGAAATTTGCAGGAAAAAAAGAATGATTTTATCTTTATCTACTTCCATATGATCGTATTGGGGGCCCTCACAAGCGATGGTTGTATAACCATAGGTTTTGTTTAGAGCCATATAACAAAGACGCTCACCGATCTTTTGTTTTTCTTTGGGGTGTATTTGCCGTTTCTCGTAATCCTGTACCAGATCGTTCGTGGAAACAATACCGCTATTGGGGATCAACCGGGTAGCTTTGTATTGCTCTTCACGAAGGTACGCAGCTTGGTCTCCTTCTCCATATTCGTAAGGGGCGATTTCTACCAGATAGAAAGGTAATTCTTCTTGTCCCCATAATCCTCTCCAATGTTCTACCATTGTCGCTAGGCGTTTAGCGTAGTCCGGGTGTCCGACATTTGACTCTCCTTGATACCATAGGAAACCTCTGACCGTATATTTGCTGGCCGGTTTCAGCATTCCGTTATACATGATCATGGGTTGTAGCATCGGATGGATTTTCTCATCGTTACCCGCTAAGGATAGATCGATATCGCTATAATTCCGCAGGATGTCTTTGGGCAACCAACCTTCAACCGTGGAACCGCCCCAGCTACAATTGATGATACCTACCGGGACATTCAATACCTCGGTCAATAGGGTCGCGAAGAAATAGGCGGTAGCTCCGAACTCCGGGGCGTTTCGCGGATCACATACTTTCCATTCGTCACCTACCGGATAATCTTTCGGTTCCAAGGATCCGACCCGTTGGATCGTAGCGTAACGGATCGAGTTCTTATATTTCCCGGATGTAGCGATAGCGTGGTTTCCTCCCTCGATAGGGCAGTGCCAGAAACCTCTTAATGGCATTTCCATATTGGATTGGCCGGAACCGAACCATACCTCGCCGATCAGAAGATCATGCAAGACAATCTTGTCTTGTCCATTCTCTAATGTTAACTGTTGCTTTTCGAAACTGGCCGAGGGCGTCTGAACCCAGATTTCCCATCTGCCTTGATCGTTACCTTCGCTGGTTTTCGAGCAGTATACTTCCCATCCTTCATACCTGTTTTAAAAGTAAGAGAAGCGTATTTTCCTCCTAAGTTAAAATAGATTCCTTCATCATTACGTAGCGTTCCTCTTACTGCAAATCCATGCGTATAGGAAGTTCCTCTCATCCTAAAAGCACGTGCATTGTCGCTTACCAAAGCTGGCAGCTTGATCTCGGCCCGGAGGTTCACCAAACCGAGAAGGAGGCCTATCACCATCCAATAGAATTTGTTCATATCGCTTGTTTTTTTGATGTCGGAAGCTTCCGACGGTTGTTAATCTGATAAAAAAGAGCCGGCAGGCGGTCTGCCGGACGGTTATTCGCCGGCAAGTCGTTCGATAATCTCCATACACATCCGTCCGTTGTGATAGGGACATTTCCAGAAACCGGCCTTGTCATCCTTGCGATTGATCTCGTGATCGAGCGATACGCTCCAATGCCATTCCCCTTGTTCCTTGTCGATCAAATAACGCTGAATGAATTTCCAGCATGTATAGGCTGTGCCTAAGGCAGGCTCATCTCCGAAATGTTGATACAAGTTGAAATGACCCACTACATTCTCGGCTTGCACCCACCAATGCAGGTCCGTGTCGGCTTTCTTCTCATTCGGGTGATACTCGTAAATGAGGCTACCGTTCGCTAATAACCCGTCTTCGGCCGCTATCGCTATCTTTTGAACCAAAGGCTCTACTTTCTGAAGGATCTCGTTGTCTCCCAATTCGATAGCGGCCTCATGCAGTAACCAAGATGCCTCTATATCATGACCGTAGGAGATGATACGGTATTTGCTTTCCCAATCCTCGTTGAAAAAGAGGTTTAAATGATAGGTACGGTGATCCAAAATCTTGTCGGTGAAAATCAGGATCAAGTTTCGGAGTTGTTTTTTGAGGTGCTCGTCTTTCCATACCCGGTACAAGTTGGTATAAGGTTCGAGGATATGCAGGTGGGTATTCATTGTTTTTTTCTCATTCTCATCCTTGTCGCTGAGTCGCATATCCTCTATCAGTTTCCAGTCTTTCGTAAAGGCTTCCATATAACCATTCTTTTCCGGGTCGAAACTATATTGTTCGATTGCCTTGAAGAGACGGATCGCATAATCTAACGCTTCTTTATCTCCGGTAGCCCGGTTGTACTCGCTTAATCCGTAGATAGCGAATCCTAAGGCGTAGATTTGCTTTTTGGTTTGCACCGGTTGACCGGTATAGTCTAATTCCCAGTAAATACCCTCGAATTCTTGGTCGTAGAATTTATCGATAAGGTAGCGTTTGGCACGGGTCGCCGTTTCCAGATATTCCGGCTTTCGTAATAAACGGTATGCGGCGGAGAATGTCCATAGGATACGGGCGTTCAAGATGGCGCCTTTAGGGGCATGTACGATTCGTTGGCCGTTTCCCGTGATTTGCCCATGGAAACCACCATACTCATTATCAATCATTCGGTTCATCCAAAAAGGGAGGATATTGTTCTCTAGCTCCCATTGAACCTCGTTTTGTAAATCTTCGGTGATTTTATTCATTTGTTTCTTTTCTTTTGGTTTCTAATGTAGCGGTGATTTCCTTCATCTTTGTCTCGCTAAGCGGATAGAAAGCGATAAATACAACAGACAGGATCGTACCTACGGCCGGTAAGAAACTGAGGAACATCTTGATTCCGCTAATCGTTTCCTCGCTTTGTACGGTATTGGCCTGAAATCCGAAGAAAGCGAGCAGCCAGCCTGTGATAGCCGTACCGATCGCCCATCCGAATTTCTGGCTCATAGACGAAGAACTGAAGATCAATCCTGTGGCACGGTTCCCGGTTTTTAGTTCTGAGTAGTCCGTGCAATCGGCATACATGGACCAAAGTAGGGGGAAAATACTACCGGCGCAAATACTGATGAACACTTGGAACGTGAATATCAGGGCTAGATCCGTCTTGTCGAGCCAGAAAAAGAGGATGCTTAAGACCGAGGCGATCAGCATGGAGCCCATATAGGTTCTTTTCTTTCCGATCCGGTTGCTTAATGGGGCGGCCAAGATCACGCCGACAATATTGGCCGCCTGTCCTACCGCCAGATATAATCCGCTTAAGACGAAGGAGACTCCGAAAAGAGATACATTGGCATAGGCTTCCTCAATGATAAAGTATTTGAAATAATATACGGTAGCCCCGTCGCGGATGGAATTGAAAACCAGAGCGGAGACACCTGCTCCCAATAGTATCCACCAAGGCTTGTTGTGCAATAGGTCTCTCAAGTCATCTTTTAACGAGCCTTGTTGCTCTTTAATCGGTTTTACCCGTTCTTTTGTCCACGCGAAACATCCATAAAAGAGAATGGCGCACAGGATAGCGATAACTACGACAGCCATGGTCCATCCATGTTGTTGATCCGCCAATTCATCGCTATTTCCACTAAAGAAACGCACCATCGGCATGAATAGCAACAGGGCTATAAAACTGCCAATATAGGCGAATACCATACGGTACGTAGAAAGGGTATTACGGTCTTGCGGCAATGGGCTCATTACTCCAAGCAAGGATGCGTAAGGCACGTTTATGGCGGAGTACACCATCATCATCAAGGAATAGGTGATATAGGCATAGATCAAATTACCTGTTTGTCCGAAAGAAGGAGTCATGAAAGTGAGCACTCCGATAGCGGCGAACGGGATCGCCAGCCAAAGCAAATAAGGGCGAAATTTTCCCCAGCGTGTTTGCGTACGATCCGCCGCAACGCCGACAATCGGGTCAAAGACCGAGTCCCATATACGAGTTATCAAGAACATCGTACCTACGGCTGCTGCCGGTAATCCGAATACGTCCGTATAGAAAATCATCAAGTAAGCGCCAAACAGTTTCCAGAACATGGACGATGCCATGTCCCCGAAACCGTAGCCTATCTTCTCTGTTAGTTTAATCATATGAGTGGTTTTTGTAGGTTATTTCAGGAGTGGAAGATTTCGATCGATTAGCTTTTTCAGCGTCTCGACAGATGCGGTCGTAGTCAGCCCGTCGGCCGGAGTGTTCATGCAGTAATCTACCAATTTATCGATTGTGGATACAGCCACGTGCATACGGGTATCGGAAGACGCATAGTAAATATACACGGTTCCATCCTCATCCGCGATCCATCCGTTAGAGAATAAAACGTTGGATACATCGCCGATCCGTTCCTCATTTTCCGGAGCCATGAAATAGCCGGCGGGTGTGGCGATAGGTCTCGTGGGATCTTCCAATGCGGTCATATACATATAAAGCACGTAACGTAATCCGGCGGCGCATCCCCGTACGCCATGGGCGAGATGTAACCAGCCTCTCGGTGTCTTGATCGGGTGGGGGCCTTCGCCATTTTTCACTTCCTTGATCGTATGGTAGTAACGTTGGTCGATGATGGTTTCTTCCTTGACTTCGGCGTGCGTGATATCATCAATCAAGGCCCATCCGATACCACCGCCACTTCCTGCGTCGATAAATCCGTCTTGGGGGCGGGTGTAAAGGGCGTATTTACCATTTACGAATTCCGGATGTAATACGACGTTACGTTGTTGGCTCTTGGTCTTTAAATCCGGGAGACGTTCCCAGTTTTTCAAGTCTTTTGTCCGGGCGATAGCTGCCGTGGCGGTTGCCGAGGATAGATCTCCGGGAGCTGCGTTCGGGTCATGGCGCTCGGCGCAAAAGATTCCGTAAACCCAGCCGTCTTCATGAGCGGTTAGGCGCATGTCGTAAATATTCGTGGCCGGGACAAGATCGTCCGGCATGGTTACCGGGTAATCCCAAAAGCGGAAATTGTCTACTCCGTTCGGGCTTTCGGCTACGGCGAAGAAGGATTTACGGTCGCTTCCTTCTACACGTACCATTAATATATATTTGCCATTCCATTTGATCGCGCCGGAGTTCATGGTTGCGTTCATGCCGATGCGTTCCATCAAGTAGGGGTTTGTCTTTTCATTTAAGTCATATCTCCAGAAGATCGGGGTATGCGCAGCTGTCAGTACAGGGTGTTGATAACGGGTGAAGATTCCGTTTCCGTCTTCTAAAGGGATATTTTTCCGGCTTAACAAGGTTTCGTGTTTAGCGAAGAGTTCGTTTACTTTTTCTTGAAATTGTTCCATGATGTTTTTGCTTTAAATGATATTATCAGATGGTGGGAGACGGGGCACGCCCCGTCTCTACAACTGGATATGACGTGATTTATCTGGTTTATGTATGATGTTATTTATATAGGTTGATATCGGAGGCGAACAATGTTTTCGGATTTTCAAAGAACTTCTTGAAATCCTCGGCAGAGGCTTGTCCGGGATAAGGGCCAAAGAAGTGAGTGACTTTTTCACGGGCGTTTCTCCATACCAATACATAAGCGACCGGATATTTCTCCATGGCAGGCAGCAGGGTTCCCGTCCACCATGTGGAGTCTGGTACCCCTTCGTAGCCGGTCTCCGTGATCGCTATGATCTTATGGTTGGCTTTGCCTATGCTGTCTATTACGGAAAGACTGGTATCCATGCTTTTCAAGAAGAAATCCTTATCTTCCCGTTGGTAAGCGTCGAAGCCTAGGACGTCGATCAAGTCATGTCCGGGGTAACGTTCCAGATAAGACGCTTGATCCTGCGGCTCTGTACCTGTGGAATAAGCGTATACGATCTGGTCTGTTGCTCCGTGAGCGTTTAGATAATCGGCGGTCATTCGCCATAGCGCCTTGTATTCATCCGTGGTACATAAATTCTGTCCCCACCAGAACCAACTTCCGGTGTGTTCGTGCCAAGGACGGAATAGGACGGGAATCTTGGTGCCATCGCTTGTTTTCAAGGAAAGGATGAAATCATTCACTTTGCCTAGCCAACTTTGGAATTTCTCATAGTTCTCCCCTTCCGGAAGGATCGATTTCACGACAGCATGGTCTGATACGTCCCAAGCGTCCCCTCCGGTTTTAGGGTTACGGGGATGCCAACTTAAAGATACCAAGCCTCCCCGGTTATATTGGTTGATGATTTCCTTGCGTATTTTCTCGAAAGGTACTTTATCAAGGCTTTTATCTCCCCCGAGTTCGATCTCTCCAAGATCAAAGCTGATAACGGCCGGATAATCGCCGCATACTTTTTGCACGTCTGAGCCTCCTTCGTCAAATTCCCATCCGATCCCATAAACCGTATCATCGTGATGTCCGAACATGATTCCTTTTTGTGGAATCGCACGTAGGTTCTCTATTAAACGTTCTCTCGGCGAAACCTGTTCGCTTGTCGGTTCTAGTCCTTTCTTCGACGGTGAACAGGCGATTAGTGCCCCTAGGCATAACATGGTAATTAATTTCGTGTTCTTCATGATAACTGTCTTTCTTTATGAACGCGAATGTAAGAGGTATCGGGCAGACAATCTAGTATTATTTTATCTGATAGCGATATTATTTTCATTTTAACCGGAACGGTTGTTTGATTTGGAATTCATTGTTATCTTTGTGCATGTTAATTAATCAAATAGAATGACTATGGGAAAATGGAATGATTTACAAGAACAAGTGAAGGAAGGGAGAGAATGAGAGAAAGCCCGAAAGGAGAATTTGGGAAAGTTCTTTTATGATTTGGCGAAACTGACTTTTGCGGGTGTAGTTATATGTGGGGTTATCCCGTTGTATAAGAATCCGAATGATTTTTCACAGTGGGTAATGCTCATAACAGGTTTAGGAGGTACAGGAATGATTGCGGTTTGTGCAAATAGAATATTTAAATAATAACAGATATGAATAACATGACATTTTTGTTTTTAATTATTATCGTGGTAATGGGGATATTTCTTGCATGGACTTATACCAAATCCGGTAAGAAATGGCTGAAGAACCTATAGCGAACATCTAGATATAGAACTATACCCAATACACGGATCTTATGGAATTATTTATTTTTTCTATAAGATCCGTGTATTGTTTTTGGTAACCCTTGGTTTCTAGTTCCCAACTTGAACCTGTATACGCTCTTTTGAAGTTATCCTCTTCTCAAATACTTTCGTGTCCAGCAGAATAGGGGCATTGACGAAATCCGGGACATTATAGGAATAGACAGAGCGATCGTAATAGGTTTCCGGATCTTCCTGGGGAAGGAGAAAGGGCTTGCTTATCTTGCCATTCTCATCCATGCTTGCCAGATAAAGGCGGGTATAAAGGCCGTCACCCCGGCGGCTACTGAAGACAAACCAGCGGGAGTTGCTACTCCAGTTGTGAAAGCTTTCGGTATCATCGCTATTTACTTCGGATAGCTCGCGGAGGTCTCCGCTTGTCAAGTCCAGTAACCATAGATTCGCCTCTTTATGCCAGATCGAAAAGTTTCCGTAATCGGATAAGGTAAACATAATATATTTGCCGTCATAGGAAGGGCGGGGAAAAGATACGCTTTTCCCTAAAGCCTCAGCGTTCACCAACGTATCGATACGGCTCCCGAATGTACCGGCAGAGGGATCAAAATCGATACTACATAAATTATATCTTATCTCTTTATATTCTTCGGGAATCTTTTTAGCTTCGGCGGAACAAAAGTAAAGCGTACGACCATCCGGGGAGAACGCAGGGAAGGTCTCGAACCTGTCTTTCTTTTGCAAAGAATCGCAAAGGAGTAGACGATGATCTGCCGGATGGTAAACGACTATATCAGATTCCAAATCCAATACTTCTACCCGCTCGTCCTTAACCGTATGGAACGATTGTCGGGTGTTGTTCGTGGAATACGCTATATATTCGCCTCCGGGATGCCAGTAGGGATAGACGCAAGCGGCGATTGTCTGATCTGTTTTCGTGTTGAGGTATTCATCCTTATTGTCGGTTCTCATAAAAGTGGCTCCATGCGTTCCTCGGATGTGAAGACTGAAATGGCTCGGGTCCGTACGGTTAAAGGCATGGCAGTTTACGCACATACCTTTGACCAGCGTGTTTTCCACCAAAGGTCTTTCTTTATGAGACGATAGATCACGCTCATAAATACCCATACGGCTGTAGACTTCATAACCGGGAGCGATCTTTCGGTATACTAAGCCGTAATCGATCGGGTGGGGGCTGATGTACATGGGGAAAGGTTTGTAAGTACTCCATTTACCCTCTTGCTTGATACTGACAGTAAAGAGTAAACTATCGCCTTGATTGGAGATGAGCAGTTGTTTCCACTCTTTTTCCGAGAAATTGACATGCTTCGCGTTTATATGCACCTCTTTGCCTTGGCACCCTTTTACGATAACATCTATCCGCTCATAGGAGGTATCCGTATAAGAGAAATTCATAGGTGCTATCGTGGCGGGTATTGTCACCCCGATATAATCCGGATAGATGGACGGGTATTTCTCTATTTGTTCGGGGGATACTACCGAATTCCCACAAGCGGTAAATAACGCTATACATATACTATATAATAAGATAAGCTTTCTCATGGCCGTTTATTTTCTGAATAATAAGTAATACCAAAATGTCTTCTCGTATTTTGGGCGAAGGATAGGCTCGGAGTCTTTCTGCGTCATATAAACACGGGCGAACTCGCTTACCCCTTCCAATACGTTGCGGGAGATGCTCCAAGGAAGGCCTTGGAAATTAGGATGCTGCTGTGTCCAAATGAAAATCAATGCCTCTTGATAAGAGATGGGTATGTGGTTATAGCCCAGATCTTTTCCCAGCGGATAATATTTCATGAAACGTTCCAGATCCTTCTTTTGCAAGACATAGGCTAACATATACTCGAAAGCCATCCGGTTACTTTTGTTATGTTGCAGCAATAAGCCTAGCATGACATCCATTTCCGTGTCGCTGAACAAGAAATCTTCTGTATATCGGGCTTTTCTCAACCATCCCCATTCGGGATGCTTCTCTATCTTTTCATCGTTATTTAGATAGCTCATGGCGTTGGTCGCCCATTTCTTATAGAACAAGGTATGCTGCAAAGCCCGCAGGTATTTGGCGGCGACAGCGTATTGTCCATTGATCAAGTTGGTCTCGGCCAGACGCATATAGGCACGTCCGCTTTTCTTATAGTCGGGGATAGCCTCCATCGCTTCGAACATATAGCGTTGTGAGGAGTTGATCATTCCCAGATGATAGAATATCTCGCTGGTAGGGAGCGGTGAGGTGAAATCTCTTTGGAAGGTGGGGATCAATCCTTCCGTTCCATTTTGGTAGAAATGGAACATGCGATCCCCTAATTGCCCGGTCTTGGCGAGAGCCAGATTTAAGCAGGTCACGGAGAAAGGAGAATTAGGCTCTTTGTTTTCCGCCGCCTTGATGATCTGGTTCCATTGTTTCATGCGGGTGAGGTAGTCGTATTTCATAGCCTCCTCCTTATCCGAATTGCTGGCGGCATAGATCCATGTGCCACCACCGATAAGGAGCAGGGTGGAGATAATACCCATCCATGCCTTAGTGCTCTTTACGGGTGGGGGAAGTAAAGCAAGTGCCCCGGGGGTTATGGCAACGGTAGCAATAACAAGTAACAGGGTGTTGGGAACGATCATGGGGAAACGATAATAATCGATACCGGTCATGAGGCTAAGCAATGGATATTGCGTGAGGTTTTGTGCCAATAGGGGGCATAGGATTCCAAGCAAGATGTAGATAGGAATCCAAATATAGGATTTGTTGTGTGTGGCTGGCACGGATTTGATGCAATGCCCGATTGCTACTCCGATAACGAAGATGAAATAGGCCCCACCACCTACCACCCAGTAGAGTACCGGCATTATTAGGAGCGTATAGATTATTCGTCCCCATGGATGAGTGATTTTTCGCTGGATGATTAAGGCGAAGAGGGCGAGAGTTATGGAGACGGGGAATGCCAACAGGGCATTCTCATCACATAAAAATATCCAGAGTAGGATAGAGGGGAGAAAGCTGAACGGATACCAAAAGTCGGAAGCCCCCATTTGTTTGGCCAGCCAGTTTATTTGCCATTGGATAAGCATGAGAACGATCGCCAAGATCGTAGCCCCTGCCCAAGCGAAATAATAGAACTGCGTCAGGAACTCTGCTATATATTCAGCGATGCCTCCGGGATGGAGACATTTGTCGATTCCATATTCCGGCGTGAACAGGAATAACTGGAATTGCTCGTGGTAATGTAAATGATGAGGATAATAAAGTCCCCAAAACAGGCAAATCGCACAGCCGAATAATAAGGAGGCGATTCCTCTTATGTATCTATATTTACGTGTATTTTCCATGATTCTATTATTTAAAAGTCTCAGCTTCCTCGTCGTAGTAGATCTCTTGTACATCTTCAGCGTCGAAAGGAAGCTCGCTAGTGGATAATTCAGGTATATTATAAGATTTCAACGTGATATCATAATGTTCCGGATCCTCTTGCGGGAGTACGAACGGTTTATAAGCTTTTCCCGTACTATCCACGTAAGAGAAATAAGGCTTTCCGTATAGTCCGTCATCCCGCTTACTGGCAAAGACAAACCAATGGCTGTTAGAGGACCAGCTATGGTAGGTATCCGATTTATCGGAGTTGACGGCAGGTAAGGTATCTATCTTCCCGGTCTGGAGGTTCATCATATACAGGTCTGTTTCTCGGTGCCAGATCGGGAAGGTTCCATAATCGGCTACCGTGAAAAGCAGGTATTTACCGTCGGGCGATATCTTGGGATGGCAGGCGGAGCCATTATGCTTCTGGGCATCCCATACGGTCTCGATCCGTCGGCCCCATTCTTTGGTATCTTTATGGAAAGATATGCGGCATAGGGAATATTTTAGGTTATGGATACTATCGGGCAACGGCTGGAGAGGAGCGGAGCAATAATAGATCCAGTTCCCATCGGGCGAGAAGGTTGGGAAGGTCTCTAACTCATCCTTCCGGCTAGTCAATGGGGAGGTGATGAGTTGTTTCTTTCTGAAATCGGCGACCACTAGGTCGGAGGTCGTATCATAGACTTCCAACCGCTTACTTCCTAACGAATGAAAAGCAGGGATGATAATATTCGTGGAAAAAACGGCGAACTGCCCCGATGGATGGAAATCGCCATAGACAGCCCCATTCGGCAGACTGTCGTTGCTCAGTTTCAACTTCCTCAAATGTCCGTTACGGTTCAGCAGGGTGCCTCCTTGCTTTCCCCGTAAATGGAACATGGATAAACTTCCTTTCTTATTTCCGTAAATATGGCAGTTCATGCAAGAACCGTCGGTATCATTGTTGTCGGCGATAATCCGTTCTTCAAAAGAATTAATCTCCCGCTCGCATAATTGGATCTTGTTCCATACCTCGTAGCCGGGTTCTATAAGCCGGTAGCTTATATAACTATCCAGTTTCTCCGGAACTACTTGCCAGTAGAAAGAGGGGTAACGAAACCATTTACCCTTGATACGGGCGACTACGGTTATTTGCAGGCGGTTGCCCACTTCCTGCTCTAAAAGGCTTTCCCATAGGTTTAAAGGGAAAATAGCTTTCTTTCCGAAAGATAATTGTATCTCTTTTGATTCCCCTTTCAAAGTTACTTGCATAGCGTCCGCATCGTTTCTCAATAAGAAGTTGAGAGGGGCGATATTCGTGGGAATCATGATATCCGTATAATCGGGATACATGGGGATTGGGTCTGTGGTATCCTCTATTTGCTTCGGGGTAGGGGCACATCCTGCCAGCAAGCAGATTATCCAGATGAGGTAATAGGTTATGTTCTCTTTCATGATTCTTGCTTCTTTCATGGCTTACTCTCCTTTCCGGGCTCTGTGGTCGCAAAATGATAATAGAACCAATAGGTCTTGCCGTATTTCTCTTTTAAACTCGTGTCCTTTGCCTCATAAAGCCGGGTATAATCGGCGAATTCTTTCGCTATCTTTACCGGGATTTGGTATTTTATAAGCTCTTCCGCACGGATATTACCTTGGCGGGCGAGATGGATCAGCAGGGCCTCGGCGAAAATGGAACTAGAGGCCTTACCCGGTACATAATCTTCTACAAAAGAACGGAGATCTTTAGAGAGTAAATGATAGCAGAGTAAGTATTCGTAAGCACGGAGATTGCCGGCGTTCGAGGCGACTAAGTTCCGTAAGGAAGTCACGGCATCGTTACCGGAACGTAGATGGTCTTGGGTCGGGATGTCTCTGCGTTTCTTCTCCAGCCACTCCTTTACTCGCGGGGTTTGCAGACCGGGTATTCTCTTTTCGGCCCAGTTTTTATGAAGGAGTGTCTTGTCTAATATACGTAGATATTTAAGAGCTGCCTCATCATCCCCATTGACCAGATTGATCTCAGCCAGCCGTTTGATCATACGGCTACCCGAATTGCGGGGAGAGAAGATCATACTTAGCATGGCGCAATGCTCGGCCATGGTCATATCTCCTAACGTAAACCATAACTCGTTGGCGAATAGGATAGAGAGAAAAGAAGCGGATGGGTTCACGGGGAGGATCAACCCATTCGTACCCGGTTGATTCCACGCTAGGAGGTTCCGGGAGAGAGATACGGGTGAGTTGATCTCGGACGGATGCGTGGCATTGTACAGGTTCCGGTAATAGGTCACCCAAAGGATTTGGCGGTCTGTCTCGAGATGTTTCCTCATCTTTTGTATATTTCCGAAATAATGTTCCACATCGAGGCTGAGTACATACTCCCGGTCGAGATCCGGTTTACTCCACCAAGTGGTAGCGGGATATTGGGTCGCTGGAAGAAGCAATATACCTGCCGCGAGCAGGGCACTTAGCTTTTGATGGTGCACAATGATTCCGGCGGCCAGCATAAGGGCCAGACAGAGCCATGCCCCGTACCCGAAGCACCAATAGCAAAGAAGCATGGCGGGAATGCAGGTAAGAAGACGTTGCCCCTCAGTTTGGCTCCGGCTATATAACAGGAAAACACCTTCTGCTCCGATCAAGGAGAGAGTCGCGGATAACGGATAGGCGAGTCCGCAAGACCTTCCGGCCTCCCATAATACAAGTAGTATCATAAGAGGAAGGGCGTATCTCTTGCTGACGAATTGCCGGAATGTCCGATAGGTAAGCAGGGCAAATAAAGTTAAGACAACGCTTAGGATGAACGGGCCTCCCCCGATATAATAAAAGAATTGCGTAAGGAAATCGCCGGTGAGACAAGCCAGCCACGCTTCCTCCTGAAAATATCCACGGAGAAACTCGCCGCTGTACAAGAACAGCATCATTTGCTCTTTGTGGAACAAATGATAGGGGTACATCCAGAAGAAGAAAGCGAAGATCGCTATCGCCAGTACCGCTAGCGTGATCGACAGATCCTGTTTAATGATTCGCTTCATCCAGTTCCTTTCGTAGCTCTTCGGTCAAGGAGGTTTTTATCATCTTATAGAGGAATTTCCCGACCGTTTGGTTGATATGTTCTTTCATGAACGCATAATTAAAAGCTTGCGTCTCTACTCTCAAGGAATCCCATGTCTGCTTGATGCGGATGGAATCTTCCGGCGAGCAAGTCTTAAGCGCTGTCCATAGGGCATAGGATTCGCTATCGGTCTTTTGCTTCCGGTCTTTCCAATGCTGCAAGGCGTCGTTTTGCGGTGTACCGGAGGCCGAGCTGATGGAGTCTATCCGTACTGAGGTCACACCCGGTTCCGTTACGACCAGTAGCTCTTGGAACTTGAGACGCAAAAGGATGCGCATACGGAGGACTTTCATCTCTTCTCCCGTTCCTTGGAAAGTAAACCGTGCGTTCTCTATTCTCGTAGAATCGATATTTTCGATTGAGGCGTTTTCCATGGGTGCCAGATAAATCCATTCCCCATCCTGCTGTGCGGTGGGTAGGGTGCCTTCTATGATGTATTTGGAATCGTTAGATTGACAGGCAAATAGGCACAATAAAGTGAATACTCCTATAAATAGATATTTCATCGATCGTGTTCATTAGTAATTAGAGACTCAAAGTTTAGACTGCGTAAAGTTAGTATTTTTTCGGAAAAGGGAATGATGTTTTTTTGACAAAGGGTGATACTTAATTTACGTCGCTGTTGGGGAGGAATGGAAAAAAGGAGGACACTAATTCAGACATCCTCCCTTTTTATGAAATAAAGAACAATTAAGCGTTTAGGACTTTCTTGAAGCGACGGATAAATTCCTTGGCCTCATCCATCGTCAAGCAAAGCGGAGGAAGCAGACGGATCGTATGGGTTCCGGCTACACCCGTGAACACTTTCTCCTCAAAGAGAAGTTTGCTACGTACTTCCTTGATAGATTCCTCGAACTCGATACCGATCATCAAACCACGGCCCCGAATTTCCTTGATACCCGGAAGTTTATGAAGCTCTTCCAATAAATAGGCACCCACTTTCGCCGCGTTATCAATCAAACGCTCGTCTTCCATAATATCGAGAACGGCGATAGCGGCCGCGCAAGCCAAATGGTTACCGCCGAAAGTAGTGCCGAGCATACCATAAACCGGCTTGAATTTCGGGCTGATCAATAACCCACCCATCGGGAAGCCATTGGCGATACCTTTCGCTACTGAGATCAAATCCGGCTTGATACCGGCATATTGATGTGCGAAGAATTTACCGCTTCTTCCATATCCGGATTGAATCTCATCCAAGATCAGACAGGCATCATAAGTCGTACACAGGTTGCGTAACTCACGCATAAAATCATCCGTTGGCAATTGGATGCCACCTACACCTTGGATACCTTCGATGATCACGGACGATACATCCCCCTTCTTCAACTCTTCCTCTACGGCGGAAGCGTCGTTCAATGGAAGATAAGTAACCGCTAGATCCTCATTTACCGGAGCGATGATCTTCGGGTTATCCGTGACACGGACGGCGGCGGAGGTACGCCCATGAAAGGCGTGCTTGAATGCGATCACCCGCTTCTTGCCATTATGGAAAGAGGCGAGCTTTAAAGCGTTCTCGTTCGCCTCCGCTCCGGAGTTGATCAAGAACAACGAATAATCATCGTAGCCGGAAGCCTTCCCTAGCTTATCCGCTAATTTTTGTTGCAAGCTATTGATAACCGAGTTCGAGTAAAAGCCTAATTTATTTACCTGCTCGGTAATCGCCTTTACGTAAGTAGGGTGGCTGTGACCCACCGAGATCACGGCATGGCCGCCATATAAGTCGAGGTACTCGTTTCCCTCGCTATCCCATACATGGCATCCTTTGCCTTGTACGATCTCTATATTAAATAATGGATATACGTCGAATAAATTCATCTTTATAGTATTTTTTAAAACGCAGAGGGTTTTAAGTGTAAGCCAACCGTCTCCTCCAACCCGAACAATAAGTTCATGTTGTGGACCGCTTGGCCGCTAGCGCCCTTCAATAAGTTATCGATCATAGAGATGATAAGAAGCTTATCATCTATTTTCTGTAAGTGGATCAAGCATTTATTCGTATTTACCACTTGTTTCAAATCCGGGTTCTTATCAGTGATAAACGTGAAGCTGTGATCATCATAATATTCCTCATAAATACGTCGGATCTCTACCAAGTCGATCTTGCAATCGATGTATGTCGTGGCGAATATACCACGGGAGAAATTACCGCGTACGGGGATGAAGTTGATCCGGCTTGAATAGCTCTTCTGCAACTGGCTCAAGCTCTGGTTGATCTCGGCCAAGTGCTGATGCGTAAAAGGCTTATAGATTGATATGTTGTCGTTGCGCCAGCTAAAGTGAGAGGTGGAAGAAGGCTTCACGCCCGCTCCCGTAGAACCCGTGATGGCATTGACATGCAAGTCGGAATTCAGCATCAAGTGCTTCGCCAACGGCAATACGCCCAATTGGATGCAAGTAGCGAAACAACCGGGGTTCGCTATATGCCGGGCGTTGCAAATCCGGCGGCGGTTTAATTCCGGCAGGCCGTACACGAAATCGTGCTCCGGGCCTTCGATCCGGTAGTCCATGCTCAGGTCGATAATCTTCACGTTCTCGGGAACCGTGTGGCTCTCCATGAACTTTTTCGTATCGCCATGAGCAGTACAGAAGAACAGAAGGTCGATGCTATCTAACGGCAACTCGCTGGTGAACACCAAATCCGTCTCGCCATAAAGACCGCCATGCACGTCCGTGATCTTGTTACCGGCGTTACTGCTACTGTTTATAAATGTAAGCTCGGCATCAGGGTGGTTTAGGAGCAGGCGGATCAATTCACCCGCCGTGTAACCCGCTCCGCCTATAATTCCGCATTTAATCATATCTCTTCGTCTTTATGGTTCGTATAATAAACACGCAACGGAGTAGAAAGAACCTTGATGAAGCCCTTAGCGTCCTCGGCGGTCCAGCCTTTCTGCATCTCTCCGTACTCACCGAATTTCGTCTTCACCAAGTCATCCTCAGATTCTACGCCAACGGTAGAGAAGGACAACGGACGAAGCTCCAGAATAGCCGTACCGTTCACGTTACGCTGAGACTCTTGCAACATCGCCTCGATATCGCGCATCACCGGTTCCAGATATTGGCTCTCGTGCAAGAACATGCCGTACCAGTTCGCTACCTGATCCTTCCAGTATTGTTGCCATTTGCTCAACGTATATTTCTCTAGGAAGCGGTGCGCCCCGATAATCAACATAGGAGCGGCAGCCTCGAAACCGACCCGTCCCTTGATGCCGATGATCGTATCGCCCACGTGCATATCACGGCCGATACCGTAAGCGGCCCCGATCTCCTCGATCTTCTGGATAGCGGCGATCTTATCCTCGAACACCTCACCATTCACGGCATGAACCTCACCGTTCTTGAACTCGATGCGCAATTGCTCGCTGCCGGTCTTCTCCACCTGTTTCAAATATGCGCTCTCGGGCAATCCTTGCGCGGAATCAAGAATCTCGCCGCCGCAGATAGAGGTTCCCCAAAGACCTACGTTATAGGAATATTTCAACTTCGTGAAATCGGCCTCGAAACCGTGCTCCTTCAAGTAGTTGATCTCTTCCTCGCGGCTCAAGGCCATATCGCGGGTCAACGTGATAATCTCCACGTTCGGAGCCAATACCAAGAAAGTCATATCGAAACGGATCTGGTCGTTACCGGCTCCGGTAGAACCATGGGCGATAGCGTCGGCGCCAATCTCGTTTGCGTAGCGGGCGATCGCCAAGGCTTGGAAGATACGCTCGGAGCTTACGGAGATCGGATACGTACCATTACGCAGCACGTTTCCGAAAATCATGTACTTCAAGCTCTTCTCGTAATACTCTTTCGTAACGTCGATCGTCACGTATTTCGTGGCGCCTAGCTTATAGGCGTTCTCCTCGTTTTGTTTCAATTGTTCCTCGCTGAAACCACCTGTGTTAGCGCAAGCGGCGTATACCTCGTATCCTTTTTCTTTAGCCAGATACATGACCGTGAATGAGGTATCCAAACCTCCGCTGAACGCTACTACTACTTTCTTCTTCATCGTTTCTTTATTTTATGTTGTTTTTCTATCGTATTAATTTAGTCCTTTTTAGTCTGATTACGGGCCTCCCGCTCTCGTTGCGCACGATGCGGATCGGCCGGGTCGAACAGCATGGCCGTGCAGATGCAATACTTACGTTCGGTGCGTTCCAAGATATCGTGGTTCACGCAACCGTTGCAACCCCGCCAGAAAGCCTCATCGTCCGTCAAGTCGGAGAACGTAACCGGTACATATCCCAGCTCGGTATTCATCTTCATCACGGCAGCGCCGGAGGTAAGGCTGAATACCTTTGCTTTCGGCCAGCGCATGCGGGCAAGCTGGAAGGTCATGTCTTTGATGCGTTTCGCTATACCCAAGCCCCGGAAATCCGGATGCACGATCAAGCCGGAGGTAGTCACGTACTGCTTGTTTCCCCATGACTCGATATAACTAAACCCGGCGAACTCGTTTCCCGCCAAGGCGATCACCGCTTTGCCCTCTTTCATCTTCTGGGCCACATACTCGTGCGTACGTTTGGCGATACCCGTGCCCCTGACTTTAGCGGCAGACTCGATCGTATCTAGGATCGTATCCACATATACCTCGTGAGAGGCATCAGCGATCATAACATCAATTTCTATTTCTTGTTCCATTTTATTGTTTGTTCTTAGTTTTTTCCTTTTATATAAAATGTGATAAAGCGGCAATCACCTTCTCTTGGCTCACACCGTTGCGGGGGATTACCAAGATCGTATCGTCTCCGGCTATGGTGGCCAGTATCTCGCTGGGGGCATGGGAGTCTATGTCCGAGGCGATTCCCATGGCGTAACCCGGTCGTGTTTTCACCACCGCTAAGTTTCCGGAAAACTCGATATTCGGCTTTTTCTTGCCTTCAGGCTGTGCTTGTTTGCTTATACTCTCTTCGGGAAGGCGATATACATAATCTCCGTTTCCGTCGTGTACCTTGGCTACTTTCAGTTGCTTGATGTCGCGGGAAAGCGTAGCTTGCGTAACCGAGAATCCGCTATCTTCCAACTCTTTAAGCAGTTCTTCTTGATTACTTATCACCTTCGTTTGTATAATACCGCAAATGGCATCCAATCGTTCCTTCTTTGTACTCATGTTGTATATTTATGCAAAACAGGCTGCAAATATAAAGAGTATTATTGAATAAATATACAATCAAGGGCTTTTTTTTCTGATATAAGTAGGGGGTAAGGGATTTTCCTGCTTAGCTTAGGTTTAATCACTGTAAGTGTTAGGCATTTCATCTATTTATATTCATCTTCTATCAGCCGTTGGATGATCATGCAACAGCTGTTAGAAGATCATCTACCAATTGGTGGATGATCATGCAACGGATGATAGATGATGAATGTCATTCAAAGAAAAGGCTAATACTTCCTATAGAAAGAACGAAAGGGGGTGGTTGTTTTGAACAAAATGGTAGTATCTTTGCGTTATTAAAAAGAGAGTATCAGGTTTAATTTCAAGTAAAAGGATATGAGAAAAATAGCAAGTTTATTCGTGGCCTTGCTTTTATTGGCAGGCTGTTCCAGCGTACCGTTAACAGGACGTAAGCAAGTGCTGTTGGTTTCGGACCAAGAGGTGTTATCGTCCAGCCTTACCCAGTATAACGATTATATAAAGACGGCGAAAAAATCGACGAATGCGAACAAAAGCGCTATGGTAACCCGGGTCGGAAAGAAGATAGCCGCCGCTACGGAGGACTATTTGCGGGCAAACGGGATGGCGGATGAGGTAAAAAACTTCTCTTGGGAGTTTAATTTGGTGAATGATCCGCAGGTGAACGCCTTCTGTATGCCAGGCGGCAAGATCGTGGTGTACGAGGGATTGCTGCCTTTGGTTTCCTCGGACGATGAATTGGCGGTAGTCATCGGGCATGAGGTCGCCCATGCCGTAGCTAAACACAGCAATGAGCGTATGAGCCAGCAACTAATGGCCCAATACGGGGCGGCTATTTTAGGTGCGGCCGTAAGCAATAAGAGTGCGGCGGTACAGCAAGCGGCCAATACGGTATATGGTGTGGGAGCGCAGTATGGCGTAATGCTTCCTTTCTCCCGTAAGCACGAGTCGGAAGCGGATTATATGGGATTGGTGTTCATGACTATGGCGGGATACAATCCGGACGTGGCAGTCAACTTCTGGCAAAAGATGTCCGCCGGAAAGAGTGGCTCTACGCCGGAATTTATGAGTACGCACCCCAGTGATGCCACTCGTATAGCGGAAATCCAAAAAGTCCTACCCGCAATCAAAACCAAATACAAAAAGTAGTTGGCAGTTGACAAGTGACAGTTATTTTATCACTTGTCTCAATTTTCAATTAAACAAGATTCCCATCTTGTTCATTAAGAAACAAGCATTCATATTCTGGGCTATTCCTTCTCTTAGTTGATAAGAGAAGGATAGCTCCTCGTCTTTTATATCCGCTTCGAAGCGGTAATTCTTTATTTGTTCCGGGAACTCTTCCTCCAAAGTACCCAACACTAAATCGTGGGTGGCGATGATGCCGCAAGCCTTATAAGCGACCAGCTGTTTCATAAGGGCAAGAGAGCCTTTCTGCTTGTCGATAGAATTTGTTCCCTTCAAGATCTCGTCCAAGATGATAAATAGCTTCTCCCCGTTTTGCAGCCTGTCGATAATCATTTTCAGCCGTTTCAACTCCGCGAAGAAATAAGACTCGTTGCTAGCCAAGGAATCCGAGGTACGTAAGCTGGTAACCATGTGGGCGGGATAAACCGTCAAGGAGGCGGCGCAGACCGGAGCGCCTACGCAAGCCAATAAGTAATTGACACCGATCGTCCGGAGGTATGTACTTTTTCCGGCCATATTCGCTCCGGTGATAATCAGGAACCAAGGACTTTTGCGGATATCGATATCGTTCTTTACGCAGACTTCCCGGTTCAAAAGAGGATGTCCCAAAGCCTTGCCTTCCATCTGGAAATAAGTGTCGGCAATCTCCGGATAGATGTATTCCGGATGGTTGAAAGCGAAACCACCCAACGAGTTCAGCGCGTCGAAACGAGCCAGCGCGTCGAACCAAAGCGGAAGTTTATCGGAGTAAGTCTGAATCCAGCGTTCCAAAAGGATGGCATGGCGTGTATCCCGCAAGTAGAAGAGATTGAAAATGATACCCGCCAAACTGAATCGTTGGTCTAATCCTCCGATATACGACGACAAGCGTTTGATAGCATGCGAGGCCAATTCCTTCTCATTCGCTAATTGCCCGCTGATCTCTTTCAGCTCTTCCGACTGGAAATTATCTTCTTCCACACATTGCATCAGCTTTGAGTACCGATTGAAAATAGACTCCATCTTATTGACGGTCGCGTAAAGCGCATTGATTTCCTTGGCTCGTCCGTAAGCGATCACTAACGTGATTAAGAAATAAATATTCAATAAACTCCCGCTGATCCAATCCAGCGAGTAAGCGATACCCAATACGATCCACAACACTGGGACCGCCCAGATCAATAGTTTCCACGGTAGGCTATCAACGAATTTATGCTTACGCTGAGTGAGTCGGTCCATAAAGTTGATATCGTTGTCTCTCGTATCTTGCGTGTCCTGCCGGATGATTCCCGTCACATAGAAATGCTGCCGTAAGGCGGATAAAGTCGCTAATTCCTTGACAGCCTCTTGCCGTTTGACGATCTCCTTCTTATCCGTCAAGGGATTCGAGAGCCAACCGGCCAGTCGTTCCCGCCCGAACCCGGTTACGGTACGATTGAGCGATTGAAACAAGGAGCGGTCTCCAAACACATCCAGATCCAAGCAGAAAGAGTGCTCGCCCGATATCTTATCGGCCGCCCCGTCGAACGCACTGAAATCATAGTCCAGTCCTTTTAGCTCATCCTCGTTCAGTTTGATCAAGGTCTCGGCGTATACTTTTCGTGCGTACATTTTATTATGGTACCACATCAGGAGCGCGAACGGGATGATATAAGCGAAGGTGATCCCTGTCAGCCATTGCCAACTCTCATCCCTGAATATCCATAAGGAGAGGATCGCTCCCACCACTAAAGCCAACCGGATACTCCCCATCAAATGGATCTTCTTTTTCAAATTACCCAAGCGCCGTGTATAAGCGTCGATATTTTCTTTGTAATAACTATAGATTTCTTCCATAGCCGCGAATATAGGAAAAATGAACTAACCTCTTGAATTTTGGTTTATATTATATTCATAGGTGAAATGACCATTATTCATGTAATTTGGGCGATAAAGCCAACTGCCGTTTCCCCTATATTCGCGGACACATTTATAATTTAAGATCATTTATGAAAAAAACGATTATATCCTTTCTCTTCCTTTTTGTTTGCGGTATGGCACATTCGCAAGTTTTAGCGAAAGGGCCGGAAGAGAGTTATAACGCGGATAGTATTCGTGCGATTTTGGATAAGTCACCTTATTTTACCTTATTCAAGGACAATTATTTTATTGGCGGTATCCCTATCGGCAACAAGCCTACGGCGAGAAACTCCGACGTTAAATTCCAGTTGAGCATCGCCCAACGTCTTACGAAAAGTAAACTCCCCTTCGATACCTATCTTTTCTTGCAATACACGCAAAAGGCTTTTTGGAATGTCTTTCAAGAGTCCTTGCCGATGCGCGACTTGAATTTTAATCCGGGTATCGGTTTGGGGCACCTTATCGTGCATAAGAATAAATATATCGGGAAAGGCTATTTGATGGTCGAGCACGAGTCGAACGGTAAAGATAGCATCTTCTCCCGAAGTTGGAACAAGATCACCCTAGCGGCGGCTGTCCTGTTGAATAAGAACTGGGAAGTTCAATTCAAGGGCTGGATACCGATCGTGGACGGTAAGGAAAATAAAGACATCCTTAAATATAATGGTATATTCCAAGTAGCCGCCAATTACCGGACAGACAACAGGCGCTTTAACTGCGGGGTTATCTTGACCAAACGAAAGACTTGGTTCAGCTTTAACACTCAGATCGAGTTGAGCTATAAGTTTAATAATAACGAGAACCAATATTTCTTCCTGCAATATTATAATGGTTACGGTGAGAACCTTTTGGAATATAATCAATACAAAAGCATGCTGCGGATCGGTTTCGTGATCAAGCCGCAAGATTTCAGTATTTACTAAAAAATATCCTTCTTGATAGATCTCATTGATCGGGCGATAGATGTAATATATGATACATTTCGTTTCTTTAGGAAACAATACATTTACAGACTTTGTTTTCTAATATATTGAACGTTTCCCGGATAATTAAAGAGATACGCCATGAAGGAAAAAATTGAACAATTAAAAGCTCTCAACCACAAAGCTGAGTTAGGGGGCGGAGAAGACCGCATCGCGAAGCAACATGCGGCAGGTAAACTAACCGCTAGAGAAAGAATCGAACTACTATTGGAAAAAGGTAGTTTCGTGGAAATCGACAAGTTCGTGACACATACGTGCCATGAGTTCGGTTTAGAAAAACAGCGTCCATTGGGAGATGGCGTGGTCACCGGTTACGGAATGATCGGGCAACGCACGGTATTTGTTTTCGCTCAGGACTTCACGGTATTCGGTGGGGCCTTGTCTGAGACGTATGCCCGTAAGATCTGTAAGATCATGGACATGGCAACGGAACTAGGCGCTCCGGTGATCGGGTTGAACGATTCGGGAGGCGCACGTATTCAAGAAGGAGTTCGTTCCTTGGCGGGATACGCCGAGATATTCCTCCGGAACTCGTTGGCTTCGGGCGTGATCCCGCAGATTAGCGCTATTATGGGCCCGTGTGCGGGTGGAGCGGTTTACTCGCCGGCGTTGACGGACTTTATCTTTATGGTAAAACAAACGAGCTATATGTTTATCACCGGCCCGGAGGTCGTGAAAAGCGTGACGCAAGAAGAGGTTACGATGGAGAATCTGGGAGGCTCGGAAGTGCATAGCACCCGTTCCGGAGTGGCTCATTGCACGGCGGATAACGATATGGATTGTATCTTGAAGATACGTGAGTTGATGTCGTTCTTGCCGAATAATAATATGGAAGAGCCGCCATTCGTCCCTACCACCGATAGCCCGAACCGCATCGATCCGCAATTGGATCTGCTGGTTCCTACCAATCCCAACCAGCCGTACGACATGAAAGAGTTGATCCTTTCCGTGGCTGATGATCAAAACTTCTTCGAGATACAAGAGGAATATGCCAAGAATATCATTATCGGTTATATCCGTTTGAATGGAAAGACGATCGGTGTCGTGGCGAATCAACCTGCTGCGTTGGCCGGTACGCTGGATATCAACGCGTCCGTAAAGGCCGCCCGTTTCGTCCGTTTCTGCGATGCGTTTAATATACCGTTGTTGACGCTGGTGGATGTACCGGGTTTCTTGCCGGGCGTGAACCAAGAGTACGAGGGAATTATCCGTCATGGCGCTAAGTTATTGTATGCGTATTGCGAGGCTACCGTGCCGAAAGTGACCGTCATTACCCGAAAGGCTTACGGTGGCGCTTACGACGTGATGAGCTCCAAGCATATCCGGGGCGATATCAACTTCGCTTATCCAACCGCCGAGATCGCTGTCATGGGACCGGATGGTGCCGTGAATATCTTGTTCCGTAAGGATTTGAAGATCGCGGAAGATCCCGAAGGCAAACGGAAGGAATTGCAAGCCGATTACCGGGAGAAGTTCGCTAACCCGTACCGGGCCGCTGAGTTAGGCTATGTAGACGAGATCATCGAGCCGTCTATCACACGCAGCCGCTTGATCCGTAGTTTTGAGTTGCTGGCCAACAAACGGCAATCCAATCCTCCGAAGAAGCATTCCAATATTCCTCTTTAAAAACGAATCCTTATGATAAAGAAAGTATTAGTTGCCAATCGTGGCGAGATAGCGATGCGGATATTCCGCACCTGCCGGGTGATGAACATCCCGACCGTAGCGATCTATACGCATGTGGATCGCGGAGCATTACATGTACGTTATGCGGAGGAAGCTTACTGCATCTCGGAAGATGAAGCGGATACCTCTTACTTGAAGCCGGACTTGATCCTTGAGATCGCCAAGAAGACAGGAGCCGCTATTCATCCGGGTTACGGCTTTTTGTCGGAGAACGCCGACTTCGCCCGCCGTTGCGAGGAGGAGGGCGTGATCTTTATCGGCCCGAGCGCCGATGTGATCGCGAAGATGGGTATCAAGACCGAGGCTCGTAAGATCATGAAAGAAGCCGGTGTGCCGGTTGTACCCGGAACGGAAAAGCCGGTGACGGACATAGAGGATGCCAAGAAGGTAGCCGCCGAGGTGGGTTATCCGATTATGCTAAAGGCGCTTGCCGGAGGCGGTGGAAAGGGTATGCGTTTGGTACATAGCGAGGATGAGATGGAAGCGGCTTTCCGTATGTCTCGTTCCGAGGCTGCCAACTCGTTCGGAAACGATGCCATCTATATCGAGAAGTATATCGAGAACCCCCATCATATCGAGGTGCAGGTACTCGGGGATAAATATGGGAACGTGATCCATCTGTATGAGCGTGAGTGCTCTATCCAGCGCCGTAACCAGAAAGTGATCGAGGAAGCGCCCTCTCCATTCGTGAAGGAGGCCGCTCGCCAGAAGATGTTGGCCGTAGCGGTGGAGGCTTGCAAGAAAATCGGTTACTACAGTGCCGGGACGTTGGAGTTCATGATGGATAAGGACCAGAACTTCTATTTCCTCGAGATGAATACCCGCCTTCAAGTGGAGCATCTGGTGACGGAGGAGACAACGGGCGTGGACTTGGTGCGCGATATGATCTTGGTGGCCGCAGGAAACCGTCTGCCTTATAAGCAGGAAGATGTGGCTTGCCGGGGGCATGCCTTGGAATGTCGTATCTATGCGGAGGACCCGGAAAATAACTTTATGCCCTCTCCGGGCGTGATCAAGGTGCGTGAGGCTCCCGAGGGACGTAACGTGCGTCTGGATAGCGCCGCCTACGCCGGTTTCGAGGTCTCCTTGCATTACGACCCGATGATCGCCAAGCTTTGCACGTGGGGCCGGACCCGTGAGTCCGCCATCTCGAATATGATACGTGCCTTGCGGGAATACAAGATCTTGGGAATCAAGACAACGATTCCCTTCCACCTGCGTGTGTTGCATAACGAGACCTTCCTGAAGGGGAATTACGATACGACCTTTATCGACACCAAGTTCGATAAGGAAGACTTGAAGCGTCGCCAGAACAGCGACCCGACCGTCGCCGTGATCGCCGCCGCCTTGAAGCATTACGAGGAGGAGAAAGAGGCGGCCGCCCGTGCGACGACCGTTCCGCTGGTAGGGGAGTCCCTGTGGAAACACTACGGGAAGTTACAAATGTTGGCCAATAACTTTTAATGAGAGGAGGAATGATTATGTCAAAGGCTTTAGCGACTTATTTTGCCACGGTTAACGATATTCCCGACACAGAGTTCAAGGTAGAGATTCTGGAAGACGGGCCTATCAAGAAAGTATCCGTAAACGGTACCGTTTATGATGTAGATTACAATCTGGGCGGAGATACGATCCACTCGATCATCATGAACCATAAATCTCATGGCGTACAAATATCCAGTGTTGGAGATTCCACCTATGAGGTAAAGAATAAAGGTGATTATTTCCAAGTACAGGTGATTGACGAGTTGAAGAAATTACGCCTGTCGAGAACCAGTTCCAAGACGGTCGGCCGTCAGGTCATACAGGCCCAGATGCCGGGCGTGATCCAGAAGGTATATGTCAAGGTAGGCGATGAGGTCAAGGCGGGAGCCCCGCTTTGCGTATTGGTTGCCATGAAGATGGAGAACGAGATCCGTACGCCGATCGATGGAGTGGTGAAAGAGGTGTATATCAATGAGACAGACAAGGTCTCCGTGGGTGATAAGATGTTGGTTGTAGAGTGAATTGTCTCGGGGTTATAGTTTTCCCTCGAGAGAATAGGAAAGGAATCGGAGCAGTCCGGTTCCTTTCGCATGTTTGGTAAAATTATCTTAAAAAAAACATTCCGTCTTTCTATCGTGTTACAGAGTTATTATTTCTACATTTGTAGCGTTTAAACCTAAATCATGAAGTTATGTTGACAGCAATGGTCATTGTGTTCCTTGTCGGTTATTTGATGATCGCATTGGAACATCCTCTAAAGATAAACAAGGCGGGAACGGCTTTGCTTATTGGTACTATCTTATGGGTTATGTACACGTACGCGGCCCCGTTTTTCATCCCGAGGGCCTCGGCAGAGGAATTCAGCTTGTTCTTGGAATCGTTCCCCTCTTTGGGTTCTTTAACGTTTAAGGAACAATGTACCCGGTTCGTCGTGGAGCATCAGGTTCTGGATAGTATCGGAGAGATCGCCGAGACGCTTATATTCCTGATCGGGGCGATGATAACCGTGGAGCTGATCGATGCCCATGGCGGTTTCATGTTTATCACGAATCATATTACCACGAAGAAAAAGAAGAAACTGCTGGTGTTGATTGCCGTGATCACGTTCTTTATGTCGGCCGTGTTGGACAACCTTACGACCTCGATCGTCATGATCATGTTGATCCGTAAGTTGCTCGGGAATTATAAAGAGCGGTGGGTGTTCGGCAGTATCATTATTATAGCGGCGAATAGCGGTGGCGCTTGGTCACCGATCGGCGACGTGACTACGATCATGCTTTGGGTAAGGGGAAATATCTCCACCTCATCCACGATCCCCCATTTGATCCTGCCGAGTATCGTATCGGCGTTGATCCCGGTCTTGATCGCCATGCGTTTCTTGCATGGCAACGTGACGCCCCCTAACGCGTTCTCGCAAATGGAGGCGGACAATGAGTTGCTGAAGAAATTGAAGGATAAGGAGAAGTTATCGATCTTGATCATCGGTGTGTTGTGTTTATTGTTCGTACCTGTATTCAAGACGGTTACTCATCTTCCCCCGTTTATGGGTATCTTGATGGGAGTGGGTATCCTTTGGTTCTATACGGAGATGCTATACGCCCGTAAACCGATCGACGAGGACTTGAAATTGCGCTTGTCCAAGGTGGTTCACCGTATAGACGGGGCGACCTTGTTATTCTTCCTCGGAATCCTTTTGGCGGTGGATGCCTTGCGTTGCAGCGGCGTATTGTCGGATTTCGCTTTCTGGCTGGACGATACGGTAGGCAATGTGTATGCGGTGAACCTGATTATCGGCGCCTTATCGTCTATCGTGGATAATGTTCCGTTGGTAGCGGGTGCTATCGGTATGTACCCGGTGGCTACGGACGCTATGGTGGCTGCGGCGACTGATCCGGCTTATCTGGCGAACTTCGTGCAAGACGGCGTGTTCTGGCAGTTCTTGGCTTATTGCGCAGGAGTAGGTGGAAGTATGTTGATCATCGGTTCCGCCGCCGGAGTCGTCGTGATGGGCTTGGAACGGATCAATTTTATTTGGTACTTGAAGAATATCTCTCTGTTGGCCTTGACGGGATATTTGTCCGGTGCGGTGGTATATATTCTCCAGAATTTGATATTATAATAAGTATATGATATTAATTGCGGATAGCGGATCTACAAAGACGGAGTGGTGCCTGGCGGATCAAGGCAGACCGGTCCGTACGGTCGTGACAGCGGGTACCAATCCTTATTTCCAGACACGGGAGGAGATTGCCGGAGAAATCCGGGGTGCCTTATTGCCTGCGTTGAGGGGTGAGCGGATCGATGCCATTTACTTCTATGGCGCCGGTTGCGCCTTCCCGGAGAAGAACCGGATCGTGGAAGAGGCGATTACGCCTTATATCCCGGCTCCCATAGAGGTGTATAGCGACTTGATGGCGGCTGCTCGTGCCTTATGCGGGAACCGTCCGGGAATCGCCTGTATATTGGGGACGGGATCGAATTCTTGTCTGTATGACGGGACGGAGATAACGGAGCATATCTCTCCCTTGGGATTCATTCTGGGGGATGAGGGTAGTGGCGCCGTGCTCGGGAAGTTATTGGTAGGGGATTGCTTGAAGCGTCAGTTGCCGGCGCCTTTGGTTCAGAAGTTTATGGATCAATATGAGTTGACGCCCGCCTTATTGTTGGAGCGGGTATATAAACAACCTTTCCCGAATCGTTTCTTGGCTACCTTATCCCGTTTCTTGTTGGAGAATATCACCGAGCAACCGATTTATAATTTGGTCTATACGAGTTTCCGTAGCTTTTTCCTCCGTAACGTGGCGTTATATCCGGGAGCTGATACGTACCCGATTCATTTCGTAGGCTCTATCGCCTATTATTATCAGGAGGTATTGAAAGCTGCGGCCTTATCCTTAGGCTTGAAGGTCGGTACGGTCGTACAGGCTCCCATGAACGGATTGATCCGGTATCATTTTACGAACGAAGAAAAAAATGAATGAGTTATGGCATTTCAAAAGATAACCGAGTCGGAATCGTTGTACGATAATCTGGATCAGATGTCTGTCCGGGAGTTGCTGGAAGGCATCAATAACGAGGACCGGAAAGTGGCGATCGCCGTTGGCCGGGAGATCCCGAAGATCGAGAAGCTGGTAACCCGTATCGTAGAGCGAATGCGGAGAGGCGGTAGGCTCTTCTATATCGGGGCGGGTACGAGTGGTCGCTTGGGCGTCTTGGACGCCTCCGAGATCCCTCCCACGTATGGTATGCCGAATACCTTGGTGATCGGTTTGATCGCCGGCGGCGACCGGGCGCTCCGGAATCCCGTGGAGTCGGCGGAAGACGATCTGGATAAGGCTTGGGAGGAACTTCAACAATATCATATCAATACGAACGACACCTTGGTGGGGATAGCCGCCTCGGGTACGACTCCCTACGTGATCGGCGCCCTGCGTAAGGCGCGCTCCGGGGGAATCCTGACGGCCTCTATCTCCTGCAACCCGGACTCTCCGATGGCAGCGGAGGCGGAGATCGCCATCGAGCCGATAGTAGGTCCGGAGTTCGTCACCGGAAGTACGCGGATGAAGAGCGGTACGGCCCAGAAGATGGTGCTGAATATGATCACGACCTCCACGATGATCAAGCTTGGCCGGGTGAAGGGGAACCGGATGGTGAACATGCAACTGACCAACCAAAAATTGGTGGACCGTGGCACCCGTATGATCATGGAAGAGCTTCGTCTGGATTACGAGCAGAGCAAGAACCTCCTGCTCCTACATGGCTCCGTCCGGGAGGCGATCGATTCTTATCACCGTGAATGGCGGCTGAATCAATAAATAATTCCTATCTTTCGGGGTAAAACCTAAAAGATCGTTGATTATGATGTGGGATTTCATACTAAGACTTTTCGTGGCAGGTATTCTGGGCGCCGTTGTCGGGCTAGACCGTGAGTACCGTGCGAAGGAGGCGGGTTACCGGACTCACTTCCTTGTTTCGTTGGGTAGCGCGTTGATCATGGTTGTCTCCCAATATGGTTTCCAAGATGTCATCCTAGAGAATAGCGTAAGTCTCGATCCGAGCCGTGTGGCCGCCCAAGTGGTGAGTGGCATCGGTTTCATCGGGGCGGGTACGATCATCATCCAGAAACAATTCGTGCGGGGATTGACTACCGCCGCCGGTATCTGGGCGACCGCCGGTATCGGTCTGGCCGTCGGCTCAGGCATGTACGGGCTCGGTATCGCCGCCACTTTGTTGACGCTCGCCGGGCTGGAGCTGTTGAGCGTTATTTTTAAAAGCATCGGGATGCGAAGTTCCTTGGTGGTATTCTCTACCTCCGACAAGGAGGCGATCAACCGGATCGCCCGTGTTATCTACGAGAAAGGTTTCCTGCTGGTAAGCTATGACATGAAAAGACTGGGGCATCAGGAGAAGGACGAGTACGTCGTCATCGTGTTGAAGGCCCGTAAAAACACGGAGGAAAGTCCACTGTTGCTATTGATGGAGCAATTTCCGGAGGTTACGGTGGAGAGAATTGAATAGTTATTCTGCATTGGCGGTAAGTTTTCGTATATTCGCGGCTCGAAACTATTTAATAATCGTACGATGAATTTTATTTCTAAGCTATTCAAGAAGAACGTATCTGAGGCGGAAGAGGCCGGGAAAGGTTCCGTGGAGGAGTTCGTATCTTTAATCCGTGTATATTATCAAGCCGTTATGGCCGTGAACTTGGGTATCACCAACTTGAACATGCTCGCCGATATGGCTTTGTTCAAACGCATGTTGAAGATACCGACCCAGAATAACAAATTGGGTGTCGCCGAGAAATCCCGTGTGCGCAAGGTGTTGATGGAGGATTACGGCCTAAGCGAGGCTTTCTTCAAGGAGATCGATAGCTCGGTGAAGAAGAACTGCAAGAACCAGAACGATATCAAGACGTATTTCTTCATGTTCCAAGGTTTCTGCAATGACTTGTTCAACTTGCTTGGTAATCTGATGCAGTGGAAGTTCCGCTTCTCCATGCTGGTGAAGAAGTTGCTGTATAATATGACGACGAAGACGGTTCACGATATCTTGACCAAGTCCGAGTGGAAGGATATCAGCGTGCAGAAGGCCGCGTGGAGCGTGCGTAAGTATGCCGAGAAACTAGGCTACTCCGAGCAATGGATCACGGACTTCGTGTATAACGTCGTGCTTCTGGCGAAAGAGGACCAGAAGAAGGAACTCAAAAAGAACAAGGAAGCATGACCACCGAGCTGCATCCGCTAGGTTTCTTCCTCCCGGAGAATACGAGATTGCTGATGCTGGGAAGTTTCCCGCCTCCAAAAGCTCGTTGGAGCATGGATTTTTACTACCCGAATATCCAGAATGATATGTGGCGCATCCTTGGCTTGATTTTCTATGGGAACAAGGATGCGTTCCTGCGAGACAAGAAGGCGTTCAGCGAGGAGAAGGCGAAGGCTTTCTGCCGGGAGAAGGGGATCGGGATCGGTGATACCGCCATGGAGGTGATCCGCTTGAAAGCGAACGCCTCCGATAAGTTCCTTGAGGTGGTACGGCCGATCGATCCGGAAAAGGTCTTGTCCCAGATACCGGAATGCGTGGCGATCGTGGTAACCGGGCATAAAGCGATGGATACCCTCCTCTCCGTATTGCCCGGCACGGAGGAGCCGAAAGTGGGCTTCTCGTCGGAATTTTCTTGTATGGGAAGGACGATGAGGCTGTTCCGCATGCCTTCATCCTCTAGAGCTTATCCGAGGCCGTTGGAGGAGAAGGCCGCCGTTTACCGGGGGATGTTTGAGACGTTGGGGATGGTGTGAGGCAAGTCTGCCATACAGCATTCCTCGTTTACGCCCCACCTCTTCAAGGAGTGCGGTAAGCTCGGAAACGTCCTATCTGAATGATGTCCAATTATCTCTTTCGTGTATATACATATTTTAAGTACTTGATGCGACATTAGAACAGGAGAAACGCTGCGATATTTGCGACGTTATTCAGTTTAAAACGTCCGATTATGGAGTTTAATGCACGAACTTATTTTCAGTAAGGTACAGTTGTAGCATCTTATCGCCGTAAGATGTATGATCTTACTGTTGTAGGATGTATGGTATTACCGTTGTAAGATGTATCATCTTTCACGGATACTTGACATCTCCTTGTCTGGCATCTTTTAGCAAAGTGACAGTTTGTAAATTTAAGTCCCGGAGAATCGATTCTTTCGGGCAAAGGTGCGGTATGCTCCCGAAAACGAAAGAAAAAAGCGACAATCGATTGGTTGATAGGGCAATGCTGGAAAACGGCCTTTTATTCTAGCGGGATTTATTCATCGTATTTCATGTTTTGGGGGCAGGAAGGGAAGAAAAACGGTGCTACAATAGGGTTATAACAGGGTAAGAATGCCCATTTGCGACGACTCATAACCCTATTCTTGACTACTTACGATGCCCAACGGCAGTATTGGCGTAGCCTAACACGACCAGTCGTGTAGGCTTCCGCCACCTATCGTGTGTGAAAAATGCTCTATTTTAACAAAAAGGGGTACTTATTGCTACCTCTTTCTCGCTAGTTTGCTAGGTTTGGAAAATAGGTGTGTCAAGGTAAATGCTCTATGGAAATCAAAAAGATGGCGAGAGACCGGTTGGGTTGACGGAAGGATATTTGCTGGAGAGTGGACATGATATAAAAAGAGGCGGATACCTTATGTATGGCCCGCCTCCTTTTTATTTTATGCATGAATAACTAGGGAATAGGGGGATCCTTATTCCCTAAATTATTAGTTTATTCCTTCGCCTTGAAGGCCCAGAAAGTAGCCTCACCCCATTGTGCCGTACCGGAGGCGGCGTAGGTTAAAACAAGGTTCTTGTCGTTCAGAAGCATGATATCGAACTCTGTCGGTTTATAACCGTTTCCATTGATCATGTAAGGGAATAAGATTGCTCCCTCGGATGTGTATAGCTTGCCGATTTCCCAAGAATCACTGGCCGTCATATCAAAGGAGAAAGTTCCTTCGTTGATCGTTTGGGATCCCGTGTTCTTCACGATTTTCTTGCCGCTCAGGATGAAGGTCATGTAAGCGTCCGGAGTTTCCTCGCCTGTAGCTGGAACTTTTAGACCCTCTAATTGTCCGGTAAGATCTGCGGGTGCGCAAGTCCACCAGATGCCGTTCTTGTTCGTAATGAAGTCTTCTGCGTTAGAAGCGGCTTTATAACCAAGGTTACCCCAACAGCCTCCTAAAACCTCGGAATCGTATGTCCAAACCTTCTCTCCATCTCCACAGAGATATGCCCATGCCGGGTCTACATCTACGTAAGTCGTGATGCTGAAAGTCTTTTGAAAAGAGGTGATGCTGCCATCTTGATTTATGGTACGAATCGTGAACGTTTGAGACTCCTCTCCACCGGGAGTTAAGTCAAACGATCCACTTGTTCCAGTGGTCAGGATATTTCCTGAGGGATCAAGTATCTGTACGGTCGTGGATGGATTTGTAGCGTATGTAAATTTGTTTTGACCTTCTACCGTTTGCATTAGGGTAGCGGCCTGTTCCAATTGCGCTTCAGTCATACTCGCTGCTATGGAGCCTTCTTCCTCTACCGTAGGATCGCAGGCGGTGAGGAGCATCGCGAAAAGTGAGATAACTATACTATATTTCTTCATGATTTTCTAATTAAAAGTTTGACCTTATTGAAATCGTTTTTACCATCGGTTATATTGACTGTCCGAACCTTCCCAACCGGCGTTCTGGGTGATGCTGCCGTTCGACATATCCACCTCGCTCTCCGGTATCTTGAAGAATCCGGCGGTAGCGTTATATCGTGTGGCGTAGCCACCTCCGTGGGCTTTGTTAGAGTCCTCTTGGCCATTGGTGTATATCTTCACGTTGGTCTGCTTTTCCAATGCGGCGGCGGCTATGTGCCAGCGACGGATATCATTCCAGCGGATACTCTCAAAAGCGAGTTCCCAACGACGTTCGTTTTGCAGGGCTTGGAGTGAGTAAGACGAGATGGGGCTCAAGCCTGCTCTCTCTCGAACCCGGTTGATTCCGTCCGTGTTCTCTTTCAGCTCGGATTGCATTAGTAATACATCGGCGAAACGGATAAGCACGAGGTCGTGGATATTGTTCAGCTGTAAATTCTCGGAACCCTGTGCCCAGCCGTCAGTCCCGTACATTAGGTTCTCGAAGCATACGGAGTACGTGTCTCCATTTTTAGCGGCAACAGGGAGCCACTTCTTGGAGAGGTATCCGGTCTCTTGGATAAACTCACCACCGCCGCCGAATGCCCATCCTTGCTCGGTCCAAGCGGCGCAATCCGAAATGGAGGCGTCACGGCGTTTGTCGTTAGGCTCGGAACTTTTCCAATCGCTTACGAGGTTCGGGGCGGCGGGTCCTGCTCCCCAGCCTTGCCCGAAGGGGAAGGACTCGGCCACGCCTGCCATGCCGCGTACGCCGAAGTGTAGGGCGAAGTTATTCGCGTAACCAATGCTTGTGCTCCAGTCGGCTAATTTGTTGTATTTGATAGCGAACAAAGTCTCCGGATTCACGGCGTTGTCATCTTCCACCCATTTCAGGCCCTGTCCGGTGGTATAGTCGTAATCTTCTACCGTAAACCGGTTTGTATAGGCCCAAAGGTTGCGGAAGTCCGACGTGACCAGCGAGTAACCAGAATTGTTCACGCAATCGTCGATGTAGCCGATCACTTGGTCTTTCGTCAGTGTGGAACCGTCGGGCAAAGCCACGGAAGTCAACGGTGAGTAAGTGGTGCTGGTAAGCGCGGCCAAATCCTCGCCATTGCAATACATGCCTGTATAGAATAACCAAGCACGGCCCAACATGGCTTCGGCGGTGTATTTATCGACATGTCCGTCCGTCTTGCGAGTGGCGGGCATAATTTCCGCTGCATCACGCAGGTCTTGTAGGATTTGTCCCCATAGCTCAGCGGCGGTCGGTTGGCTTGGCTCAACGGATTGTGAGGTGATAGTGAGAGGAACACGACCGTACATGGAGGCCAGCTCGTAATAATAGAAAGCGCGTAGGAATTTCGCTTCTCCCTCTATCTGGTTCTTGTCGGATTCTGCCAGTTGGATATTTTCAATACCATCCAGCAAGGAGTTCGCACGGTTAATACCTTGGTAACGGTCTTTCCAGAATTGTTGGGTCATGTCTTGCTTGGAGTTCAGCAACATATCCAGAGATTGCATATGCAAGTCGTTTGGACCTCCGCCCCCTAGACAATCGTCGCTGGCCAGCATAGCGGCATAAAGGAAAGAGCACTCAGGTGTGGCGGACACTTGGTTCAAGTTCTGATAGATACCGGCTAACGCTTGTGTGGCATCCTCGGTCGTAGCGGGAAAGTTCTCGCTACTTTTTGTTACGTAATCCTCGGCATCCAGCGTACAAGAGGTGATTCCCCCCATGATCGAGGCCGCGATACCGATTAAATATATTGTTTTTTTCATCTTGATAATCAATTATTAGAATTTGACATTAACTCCTACCATATAGGTTCTCGCTTGGGGGTAGTTACCTACATCCACGCCCGTTACCCAGCTCTCTTTATCGTTGAGAGCGGTTCCGCACTCTGGATCCATTCCTTTATAACCTGTGAAGGTAAAGAGGTTTTGGGCGGAGACATACAAGCGAAGCTGCTGGAATTTGCAACTTTTCCATAGACGTTTGATGTCATAGCCTAAGGTTACGTTTTGGATACGGAAATAGTCTGCGTCGTCCACGTAAATATCGGAAATGTTGATATGGTTCACGGTGTTACCGGGCAACAGGATCGGGTATCGGTTGGATGTTCCCTCGCCATGCCAGTAATTGTAGACGTTGCTGCTATAGTTATCGAACTGTCCGTTACCAAACTTACGATACGTGTGGGCAACCTGCATGCCGAACGCTCCGTAAGTGGAGATGTTCAAGTCAAAGCCTTTCCAGCTAAAATCTAGATTCAAGCCCATCGTGAGGTCTGGATGAGGATTACCGATCTCCGTCTTATCGCTGTCGTTGATCACGCCATCGCCATTGACATCGACAAATTTCAAGTCACCCGGGGCTATTGAGGTGCCTTGCAGGGAGTTAGAGGCATCCCCACCGCAATTCTGGTCAAGATAGGCCTGTATATCCGCTTGATTTTGCATCACGCCATCGGTCTTATAGCCCCAGAAGTAACCGATAGGATGTCCTTCTTCCATACGGGCCATATAGGTGGTTCCCTCGGACAGAAGAGCGTTACCTCCATTTACGTAATGAGTACCGTTATTAACTTCTGTTACCTCATTCTTGTTATGCGCGAGGTTCAAGCCGATGCCATAGCTAAAGTCTGAGCCTACCTCATCCCTCCAATTTAAGGCAAGCTCGATACCCGTGTTCTTAACTGTACCGGCATTTGCGACCATGGAAGAGAAACCGTTGATTGAAGATACGGGTACGTCGATCAGCAAATCTTTTGTTTTCTTACTATACCAATCGAAGTTTGCGTTTAACCGGCCGTTCAAGAAGCGTGCGTCTAAACCTACGTTCGTCTGCTCCGATGTTTCCCATGTAATCTCGTTATTTGGTAACAAAGAAGGGTAAGCGCCTTGGGTTCCTCCGTTTTTATTATTATTGAAAGAATAAAGTCCCAAATCACCGAACGCATATGTAGAGGCATATTTGTACGCTCCGATATTCTCATTACCGTTTTGTCCCCAGCTGGCACGGACTTTTAAGAAATCCATCCAGTTTTTCGTGTTTTCCATCCAGCTCTCGTTACTCATCACCCAACCGGCGGAGAATGAAGGGAAATATCCCCAACGATGGCCATTGGAGAAGTTCGAGGAGCCATCGGAACGGATGATCGCGCTCAACATATAAGTTTCCTTGAGGTCGTAGTTGACACGGCCGAAATAGGATAAGATGGAGTGGTCATTAGTGGGATATCCTCCTACTATGCCGGCTGTACGGCCAGAGAAGTTGTTGAAATACGCATGCGTGAAGTCTCCGAAGATGCTGGTGGTAGCATGTCCTTCAATTCTCTCTGACATATTATTCCCCTCTCTGGAATACTCTGTACCGACCAATACGTCGAAGTGGTTCTCCTTGATGTCGAAAGCGTAGCTCAATGTATGCGTCATACCCCAATTCCAACCGATGGTCATATTCTCGTCCAGATAATCATCCGTATTCTGGTCGTTGTTATTATTTTTATAGATGCCGTTGTATGCTTTGTAGAGGCTGGAGTTCTGTTTGTAGTAGACTTGGCCTTTATACTTCAAATCCTTTAACGGCTGTATCTCTATATAACCGATGGCACTAAGATTGTGGTTCCGGCTTTTATTATTGCCACTGGTGGTATTTAACAAGGTGTTCATCGGGTTATTGATGTATTGGTTGAGCCCGAGTAAACCCATTGATCCGGATCCTTGCGCGATCAAGTCGTCGTAGTCGAATAACTCTCCTTGGCTATTGTATAATGGAACCAATGGATTGGCTCCCATCATGCTATAGATGCTGTTGGAGTATTGGTTACCGATTTGGATACCTTGGTTGGATGTGTGTTGGTAATATACGTTCTCACCGAATTTTATGATATCCAGATCCTTGTTTTTCCAAAGGATATGCTCGGAATTTAAACGAATGGTGAAGCGGCTGTAGTCGGATTTAACCGGACCACCGAAAATACCGTCTTGATACTGATAACCTACGCCAGTAGAGAACTTGGAGAGCTCTGAACCTCCGGTCACGTTCACGGAGTGAGATGTGGTTATTGCGTTCTTGTTGCGAAGTAACTCCAGCCAGTTCGTACCCGGGTTGGAACCGTTTTGATAGGATTCCAGTAAATCTGCGTCTAGGTATTGTGACCAATTGAAGGGCGATACGCCGGCGTTGAAGTTGATCTGGTCTTGAACGGCCATGTATTCTTTGGCGGTAAGCATATCCGGCATCTTTACTACATTCTGCCAACCGATGTTGCCGTCATAGGATACTTGCACTTTTCCTTCTTTACCTTGTTTTGTGGTAACCAAGATAACACCATTCGCCGCGCGGGCACCATAGATGGCGGAGGAAGCGGCATCCTTTAATACGTCGATACGCTCGATATCGGCAGGGTTCAAGGAATTGATATCGCCACCGGCCACACCATCAATAACATAGATAGGAGCCGTATCTCCATTCGTACCGGCACCACGGATGTTTACTTTAAATCCGTCACCCGGCTGACCGGAAGAAGCCACGATATTGACACCCGGGCTTTGATTCTGTAATGCGCTTAGTGGGCTGATCGTATTACGTTTAGCGACTTCATCGCCTTTTACCTCTACGGTCGCACCTGTCACCAACTTTTTCTTTTGTACACCATAACCCACTACGATGACTTCGTCCAACTGTTTAGAATCTTCGGCTAATACGATTTTCAGATTTTTACTTTGATTATTTACAGCAATTGTTTGCGTAGCGAATCCTACATAGCTGAAGGTCAGATTTCCTGTAGCATTTTTCAGCTTAATCGAAAACTTACCGTCCATGTCGGTTATTACTCCGTTTGTAGTTCCTGCTTCAGTTACTGTAACACCTACCAGCGGTTCATTCTGATCGGAAACGACAGTTCCATTGACTGCTGTACCTTGTGCGCTTACATATTGTATTCCAGTAAGGAATATCAATATCAAAAGCTTAACCTTTAAGCATTTTTTCATTGTTTTAAATTTTAAAGTTATACAAGAAATGAATTTTGCTGTAAAAGTATTGCTTTAGGGCAATGTAGCCGAATAAAAAAAGGAATAAAGTAAAGACAAAACGTGAACAAAGTGCAAACAAAAAGTGCTTTGGTCGATGGTTTGGTTGATGATCGCTGTTTTGTTTATCTCTCAATTAGGATAAATGTTTTGTGTTCTGGGGTAATTGTATCGGGAGTTTGTTTTTTCTTTGTAGTGGTTATGACTTAAATAGAAATGAACTTGAGACTAACCTTCTGTATATTTGGTTATTATATTGGTTTGTTCATGTTTTGTTTGTGTTTTGATTTTCCTTTTTCTCTTTTTTCTTACCCTTTTGTGGGCGTATGTACGAGGAATTCCGGATAAATTTGCTTCATAAATATTTGAGAAAGATGAGAAAAATAATATGGATCATCATGGCGTTATGTACCCTATCCGGGTGCAAGTGCGAAAATAGCACAATTAGTGCGGATAGTTTGTTAGACTTTGTTGACCCGCTGATAGGAACAGGCGGACATGGACATACGTTTCCGGGGGCAGCATAACCTTTTGGAATGGTACAATTAAGTCCTGATACAGGACTGGAAGGATGGGACTGGTGTTCCGGGTATCATTATTCTGATAGTTCGATCATTGGTTTTTCTCATACGCATCTTTCGGGTACAGGACGTTCCGACCTGATGGACGTAATGTTGATGCCTGTGACGGGAAATTTGAAATTAAGTCCGGGATCGAAAAGTAAACCGGATGAAGGGTATCGTTCCCGTTTTTCACATGATGAGGAGTCTGCATCTCCGGGGTATTATAAAGTAAGGTTGAAAGATTATGATATTATGGCCGAACTGACAGTATCGCCTCGTTGCGGTTTCCATCGTTATACCTTTCCTGAAAGTAAATCTTCTCATATTATATTGGATTTATCACATCATTTTGCGACTGATTCTGTGCTTTTTACTTCTATAAATAAGATAGACAGTTGTACGATAATAGGTGAGAGAAAAACAAAAGGTTGGGGTGAACCCGGAGAAAAATACTGGAGTGAGCAACAACTGTTTTTTGCTTTAAAAGTATCTAAGGTATTTGACTTGTCCATTGCTGCAGATGAGCAGTTTATTCAGGAAAAGCAAACTTCCGGTAAAAATATAAAAGCTATTCTTAATTTTGAAACCTCGCTCAATGAGATGGTGTTAGTAAAAGTAGGGATTTCTGCTGTGAGTGCGGAAAATGCACTCCAAAATCTTTCGGAAGAAATACCGCATTGGGATTTTAACAAAACGCTTAGTGAGACACAGTCAGTTTGGGAAAAGGAATTATCAAAGATTAAAGTAGGAGCTCCTGATAAAAATAAAACAATTTTTTACACAGCTTTGTACCATTCTTTATTGGCTCCTTATTTATATAATGATGTGAATAAAGAGTATTTGGGATTTGATAAACAGACACACATGGCCGAAGGGTTTGATAATTATACGGTGTTGTCGCTGTGGGACACATTTCGTGCTGAAAATCCATTATTAACGCTGATTGCTCCAGATAAGGTGAATGATCTGATACAATCCATGCTTGCGCAATATGAACAGTATGGGCTACTGCCAGTGTGGCCATTGTGGTCAAGTGAGACAAATTGTATGATTGGTTATCATGCTGTCCCCGTCATTGTAGACGCTTACTTCAAAGGAATAAGAAATTATGATGTGGAAAAAGCGTATCAAGCTATGAAGACATCAGCCATGCAGGACAACTTTGGCGTGAAAGAGTTGAAGCAATACGGCTATATTCCTTATGATGTTTATAATAAATCTGTTTCTACAGCTTTGGAATATTGTTATGACGATTGGTGCATAGCTCAAATGGCGAAAGACTTGGGTAAAATAGATGATTATAACTATTTTATGAGACGGTCTTCCGGTTATAGAACATACTTTGATAAAGAATATAAATTAATGAACGGTTTTTCAAGCCAAGGTAGCTTCCGTCGTCCGTTTGATCCTTTCTTCTCATCTTATGGGGAATGTGATTGGGTGGAAGGGAACTCGTGGCAATATTCTTTCTTTGTTCCTCATGATGTGCAAGGATTGATAAATTTGTATGGAGGCAGTGAGGAATTTGCTAGTGCCCTTGATACTTTGTTTTCCATGCCTGTAGGTATGTCAGGTCATGATGTTCCAATAGACATAACCGGGCTTATCGGTCAGTATGCGCATGGCAATGAACCTAGCCATCATGTAGCTTATCTTTATAATTATGCGGGTCAACCCCATAAGGCTCAACAGCGATTGCATGAAATCATGTCTACTTTATATACCGATCAGCCGGATGGATTGTGTGGTAATGAAGATTGCGGACAGATGTCGGCTTGGTATGTTTTCAGTGCGATGGGATTTTATCCTGTGAATCCGGCAGAAGGAATATATATATTGGGAAAGCCGATGGTAGAAAAGGCTGAAATTTCGATTGGAGACAAGCCTTTTAAAGTAAAAACAGTAGGTTGGAGTGATGAGAACATATATGTGCAATCGGTGAAACTAAATGGTAGAGCTTATAATAAACTTTTTATTACACATGCCGATATAGTAAATGGAGGGACCTTAGAATTTACGATGAGTCCGGTTCCGGGTAACTTTAAACATGCTATATTACCTCCGTCTATATCCGAAACTCTGAACGAATGATGAGAACCCCGAAAATTCTATTATTTCTCTTTATATCTTGCTTGTGCTTTGGTTGCCAATCTTCTTTGCGAAGAGAAAGCCGGATAGAAAAACAAGATGATGTGTATGTTTTGTCTTTTGCTAATCTTTCTTTCAGTGTATCGGCGGGAAAGGGTGGTCGGATTGTTTCTTTTAAATGTGAAGATAAGGAATTGCTGACTCCTGATTCTGTACATAGCAAGTATTACGGAGCAACGTTTTGGCTGTCTCCCCAGTCGGAATATTGGCCTCAATATCAATGTGTTGATGAGTTATCTTACCAAGCAGAGATAGATAAACAAATTCTTCGGTTGGTAAGTCCGCCGGATTCGATAAGCGGTGTATCTGTCACCAAAGAGTTTTCTATATCGGAAAGAGATTCATCTATCTTGATTCATTATTCTGTCCGGAATGTATCTCGTCAGCTAAAGAGGCTGGCCCCTTGGGATGTGACGAGAGTGTATGGAGGTTTGAGCTTTTTTCCTGTAGGAGAAACGGATCAGATGAATAAATCTGATGTAACAGGAGGGTATGAAGATAAAGGTATGGTATGGGTTCCGTGTCCGGATGGTACTAATGAACGCGGTCAGAAGTTATTCTCGACTGCTTATGGAGGTTGGATGGCACATTATTATAGAGGGCTTTTGTTTGTTAAATGTTTCCCGGACATTAGGCCGGATGAGGTTCCTCCCGGACAAGGCGAAGTAGAAATTTTTGTAGCACCGAAGGGACGTTATCTAGAACTCGAGAATCACGGAAAGTATGTAGAGTTGCAACCTGGAGAGTCCTTGATGTATCGACAAAAATGGTTCTTGAAAGATGTATCCGATAAAAAACAATCTGATTGGATGGACAATCTGAAAAGACAGATGAATGAGCCAAAGGTGCATGGGTAAAATTTGCTCTTTCCTGTATTTATAAAATGTTGTTGAATCAGATCTGCCCGTTCTCCACCATCAACACTACACGTTCCGTTAGTTTGTCTTCACCTTGCGGAT